>SDBT01002083.1_pt1 | contig 35859 bp, 45 predicted proteins | sample 2277101 | NCBI WGS metagenome assembly SDBT01 (sample SAMN10404973, study PRJNA504765) | marine sediment metagenome | isolation source: marine sediment core GS10_PC15, 103 cmbsf | place: Arctic Ocean: Southern Knipovich Ridge | collected 2010 | reverse complement strand
GGTCAGGGAACTTTCAATTTGGGATCTTCACTCACAGTAGCATTGGCTTTAGGTGTTGTATTAGGTTTTATTGATACAAAATAATAAGGTACTAAATTTTTGATTGAATTATTTTTTTATAATCTTATTGGTTGTATGTTGATAAAAAATATCTTCAATCATAATAGTTGAAAAAAGTTATAAAATTTGTTATATCAAAGCCATTAAACAGGTTCTAACGTCATCCAAGCTCCGGAGCTAAATTGTAATCAAGGCTTTTTTTGATATAATGACTGAGGTGCTTTTTTGTTCTTTCAGAATTAAATAAGGAGGAAAGAATGTCCCAATTCATTGATCCAATTAATCCAAGAGAATATGATTTTGCGCTTAGCTTATTGCGGAATTTTTTTAAAGACAAAGGATTCATAGAAGCTTCAGTACAGCATCGTCTTTCTATTCTTTCTGCATGCGAAGATCCTTTTAACGTTGCGGTTTTTAACTACGCAGGCGAAGTGTGGCCATTACCTCAAACAGGACAAATGTGGCTGGAACATGAATTATTGCATAATCCTTGTGTAACTGGTTTTTATTGTATTACCACAAGTTATCGGCAGGAACCAGAGCCAGAGCCTGGTAGACACAATCTTATTTTTCCCATGTTTGAGTTTGAAACAAAAGGTTCTATGGATACTCTGGAAGATCTCGAAATTGCTCTCCTAAAATATATTGGCTTTGGGGAAAATAAAGATTATTTTTTTGGGTCGTATCAAAACACCGCTCAGTATTATGGTGTCCGAGAGCTTACTGGAGATCATGAAACGATGATGGGAGAGAAGTTTGGATCTGTCTGTTTTCTAAAAGATTTTCCAGAATACACCTCGCCTTTTTGGAATATGAAGCGTCAAGGCGATGTTGCAAAGAAAATTGATGTAGTTCTTCATGGCATCGAAACAATCGGTTCCGCAGAAAGAAGTACGAAACCAGAGGAAATGCGCGAACGTTTTTACAGTATTAGTGGTGGCGCATACGCAAGACAGCTTTTTGCAAAATTCACGAAAGAGAGAGTTGAAAGAGAATTGGAAGAATTTTTCTCGTTAGATTTTTTTCCTCGCTGTGGCGGCGGTATCGGAATGACACGATGGATCCGTGCCTTAAAACTTGAAGGTATAATGCCCGATTTTTCAAAAAAATAGAACACTATTCAAGCCCTAGTAAAAGGGCTTTTTCTTTTTCATAAATACCCAAACCCAACCAATTCTTTCCGTATATTAATCCAATCAATAGTTCTAAACGCGTCCAATAGGGGGAGCCAATATTGACCAAACCACAGAGATGTGATATAGTTTAAGTATTAACAATCAGAAAAGGAGGGAAAAACTATGTGGGAAATGATGTCGATAGACCTTGTCAGGCATGCAGAATGTGTTGGAGCGATTGGTCTAAGCCAGTCCGATCGTTTCAAAGTACCCGGTGGCTGGATAGTCAAAACTATCTATCATGTCTTTGGAAAAGGAGGAGGGGGTGCTGTTTCCCAGATCTTTGTAACGGACCCTGGTCATGAATGGGATTTTGAAAACGAGGGAAAGGGTTAAGATCTTCACACTTTTCCAAAAAGACAAGACCTTGCGATAATATCAATGAGTCTTGTCTTTTTTATTTTTTATAATCTACGAGTATTTATAATACAAGCGTAAGTGCCATTCCTTTATGGTCTCCACGACCTGTTCGGCCGATACGATGGATATAGTCTTCCTGTGTTGCAGGGAGGTCGAAGTTAATTACGTGCGAAACATTATTAACATGAATACCACGTGCTGCGACATCTGTTGCAACAAGGATCTTTGCCTGGGAGTTTTTAAATAGCTTGAGCGCTTGTTGTCGTTGACCGTGAGACTTATTCCCATGAATTGAAACAGCTTTAATCCCACGCTGAATTAACTTTCTGCTAAGATTCTCAACACCATGTTTGGTTTGTCCAAAAACGATAACTTTTGAAAATTCTTTTTGTAAAAGCAGAGAAGTAAGTGTTGCTATTTTACCTTCCTTGTCAATTTTAACGACATCTTGAGCGATGTTCTTAGCTATATCTTGTTGTTTAACAGATATCTTTATTGGGTTATTAAGGAATTCATGTATAAGACCTTCAATTGTTTTTGACATAGTTGCGCAAAAGAAAAGCGTGTGGTGCTTTTTCGGGAGGAGTCTAATAATTTCACGCATATCCCCAATGAATCCCATATCAAGCATTCGATCAGCTTCATCTAGAACTACCGTGTTAATTTTACTTGGTACGATTGATCTGCGCTTAATCAAATCTTTGGTACGGCCCGGTGTTCCGATAATAAAATGATTATGTTGTTTTAGTGCGCGTAGTTGTGGTCTGATACCAACACCCCCAACACATGATACTGAAAAGATACGTAGTCCATTAGTAAGTGCTCTTAACTCTTGTTCGATTTGAATAACGAGCTCGCGTGTTGGCGCAAGAATTATAATAGATTCTTTTGGATTATTAAGTACTTTATTAATAAGTGGGATAAGGAAGGCCGCTGTTTTACCAGTACCGGTGTTTGCAAGACCTACGACATCTCTTCCATCAATAATATGAGGGATTATCTGATCTTGAATCGGAGTAGGAGTAGTATAAGGTGATTTCTCAATATGCCAAATAAGTTCCTTTGAAAGATCGAAATCAGCGAATGCGTGTTGTGCTACATATGGTGCTTCTTCCTTCTGAACAACTGGATTTCTATTAATATAAAGAGATACGTCAAATACCGGCTGCTTTCGGCGTCGGTTGTGTGTGCTAGTTTTGCTATTAAATTGGTACGGTTTTCTGGACGAAGAAAAACTACGTTTGCCATGGCTATTTGAGCCAGAGCGTGTGCGTGAATATCGCGCACTAGTAGATCGTCTGCTTGTACCAGACCGTTGAGTAGATTTATTCATAGATTGTGTTGGGCTGTGCGGTAGGATTTAAATATGTCATGAGCCCCACACGTCTCTCAGGATTGATAAGATAGTATCATGCATATAAGTAATTGTCAATAGATTATCTCATATATGTAAGGATTTTATTACAGATACTCTATTCTAAGTATTTTTTAGTAAGTGTGCTATAATAAAGGAATGAAGCCATTAAATGTATTAGGATTGATAGTTTTTGGAGGAGGGACACTTGCTTTAATTGGTTTTGGGGTGTATGAATTCTTTAAAGATTCAACCGTTCCCACCGTGGTCAGGTTAGGGATTACCGCTGTAATAGCGGGAATAATTATTCTTTTAATCTCTCTTATAAGAGAAAGATTAAAAGAAAAAGATTTATGATACTAGTAACTACAGATAAAATTTCGGGAAAAGAAATTAGAGAAACCTTAGGATTAGTTAAAGGAAGTACTATTAAAGCTAAGCATATTGGTAAGGATATTTTGGCTCTTTTTAGGAATATAGTTGGAGGAGAAATTAAGGAATATACGGAAGCATTAAATGAAGCGAGAGAAACAGCGATTGGAAGAATGACCAAGGAAGCAGAAGAATTAGGAGCAAATGCAATTGTTTCCATCCGTTTTACAACCTCTGCGATTACGAGCGGAGCAGCTGAACTTTTGGTTTATGGAACAGCAGTAAAATTAGTAAAGGAATAGATAATTTTAATTAATAAAATATTTATATGGCAAAAAGAAGCACTGGAGTTGGGAGAAAGAGAAAAACGAATTCTCACAAAACTGCAAAACGGCTTGAAATCAAGCGGCTTATGCTTGAGGAGAAGGCTAAAAAAAAGCGTAAATAAGGGTTATAACATATTTTTAATCAGCCTACTTTTTTGGTGGGTGTTTTGTTTGTAGTGTTTTATTGACATAATTTTTTTGTTATGTTTTACTTTAAGTGGTTTTTTAAAAAAGGAGAAAAGATGGATGACGTAACGACGGGTTTAGAAAATGATGAAATGAGAGAAGATAGATTAAGTATATATAACAGAGCTCTTTCTTGTTTTATGTCCAATCCAACCAAAGATAACGGAAAGACTGTTAGAAAAGCTGCAGAAGAAATAGATAGAATTAATAGAGGGGAATTTTATATAAAAACAAATTTTACCAAAGGATTAGACGAAAGACTTTCCCGATTCATACAGAAGAGAGAATTTAAAAAATAATATAATAAACTACTAATAGAAAGTAGTTTTTTTATTTGATTATCATATTACTATGTAGCTAATGGAAAATAATCAAATCGAAACTGACTACAATCGGCTAAAAAAAGACATAGGTCAATTATATGAAGATTTAATGGGGAAAGCAGAAAATTTTACGGAAGAGCAAAAAGATAGATGGGGAGAGATAAGAGAGAATCTTGAAAAGAAAAAGTCTGAAATAGAAGAGAAGCAAAGGGAATTAATGGGAGTAGGCGAAAATGCCACAGAACATCTAAAATCAGGGATTTCCGCTTCCATAAGTGAACTGAAAGAAACTTTAAATAAGATAAGAGAAGATTTTAGTAACGAAAAGTAATTATCTGATCTCAACCTTTAGTTCTGGAAAATCATCCGCTGCAACTATAGTAAACTTAGTGCGGCCAAGTAATTGGCCGTTCTTTGTTTTTACACTAACTCTCCATTTCCCGGGGGTGATATGTGCCTTAACTGAAAATCCGCGATATCCTTCATCGCGTCCGCCATAGATAGAATATTCAATCTGATCGGTTGTTTTCCATCTATTATTTGGCTCATCCCAAAATGCCCATTCATGTACGACTTTTGCAGTGAGATCTGTTGGTGCAAATATGGCGCTGTATACATATATAGGTTCGTTACCGACACGGTGATAAATATTGTCGTATTCTCTGTAAAATTTGTACCAAGGAGGGTTTTCGTATATTACTTGAGCTCCAGCTCCTTTTTGAAGTTGGACTGAATGAGCGATAACTATATCTTTAAGTGCTAAAGGTATTGGAGGAATAATATTTAGAAAATAAAGTAGATTAAAACCTACATATATTGCTGCGATCATGATAGTAATATTTCGTTGATTGAAGTATATTTTCCATGGCGTGATTCTGGCGACCAGTTTAATAAATGCTGCGATGACCAGTAAGCTCACAAGTCCGCTTAGTATAAAAACAAAAGGACCTATTTTATTTAATGCCGTAGGTACTGCAAAAATTAGATATGAAAATATCGCTATGTATAAAATATTTAACTGGAAAAACAAACGAGTATATCTTTCTTTAAAAAATTCGTTACCAATAAGAAGTAATACAAGTACTGATAGAAATGGCCAACTGGCCATAATTGAAGCACTTCTTGAATATAGAACGACAAATCCGCTAAATAAACCACCAAAGGCGAACTGCATAACAAAAGGCAACCACAAGATTATTTTTTTAATTCTTCTATTATGAAAATAACCGGCAGCGTTTGCGTTTAAAAGCAAGATACTACTTGCTACAAGAAACATAAACGACAGGAGTATAAGATTATCAAGCCAAAGATCTACGCGCGTAAGAGTTAAGCTATCTACGACAAAACCGAAAACAAGAGCTATAGGAGAAAAGTACTTTTCGTATTTATCGATAAGCTCTTTAATTTCTGTGATACTGCCTCTTTTTACGACAGCGAATATTTCGCGTATGATTTTTTTCATATCTAATTTCATTTTATCATAAAATCGTTATTTAACTTCACTATGTTTAATCAAAAACCGACCACAAGACGGCCGGTTTTTTTTGTTGATTCGTTATCTTCCAAACGATCTTTTTCGAGGCTTGTAGCAATCTCGACATCTTAATTGGTCGAGTCTACTAGGATCAGGCTGGAAAGGCAGTTCGGTAATTTCTTTACCGCAATCTGCACACTTCCAGTTGCCCTGAAACTTTTGTTTTTGAAAGTCTTGGCCTCTGTCGTTGTTGTTATCGTATGCCATTTGTATTTCGGTTTTTAATTTTTTGCGACCGTTGTTCGAACTAAATGGCAAGTGACTGCCAAATTAAAATCGAAACTTATATTCATCTTAATACTACTAATTATTTTTGTCAACTGATTAATTTGACGCTATATTAACACCATGTTACCTTTTTTTAGGAGTTCATTTCATAGTTTTTTGATGAGACTTGGAAGCCGATTATTTACGGGTAAAGAGATCAATAAGCTAATAAAGGAGGAAGATTATTATTAAGCCGAATTATTCGGCTTTTTTGTTTACGTCTTTTCGCTTTTATGGTATTATATATTTTATGAGTACAAAAGTTTTATTTTCAATAATTATTGTTGGCGCTGTTATAACCGCAGCTGCTTTTTTGTATGTAGGTAATAATCTCGAAGAAGTTAATGGCACTATTGAGGCTAGATCAACTCTAACACCAATACCAACACCTACGCCTAATTTTTCCCGACAGTTCATAATGTATGACGTACCATTCACTCCTCAAGCTCCTTTTGCAGAGTGGGAAGACCAAAGACAACAGGATGGCTGTGAAGAAGCTTCAGTTTTAATGGCGATGAGGTGGGTACAAGGCAGAGACCTTAGTTTAACGGAAGCGAGAACTATTATTTTGGATATGGCCGATTTTCTATTAGCGAAATATGGTGAATATAGAGATACGTCCGCTGAAGACGTTATTACTAGATTATTCAACGATTATTTTGATTATTATAATGTAAGGTTAAAAACCAATGTTACTGTTGACGATATTAAAGAAGAACTTCGTAAAGGGAATGTTATAATAGTTCCTACTAATGGAAAATTACTTGGGAACCCGTATTTTAGCGGTGAGGGACCGGAATATCATGCTTTACTTATTAAAGGATACGACGAAGTAACCGGAGAATTTATTACTAACGATCCTGGAACAAAAAGAGGCGAATCATATCGGTATAAATATGAAGTGATGGAAAATGCTATAGCTGATTATCCCACGGGATTTCATAGACCAAGACTCCAGAACAATAAAACGGTAATCGTTGTTGAGAAGTAAAATGTTAGAAAATTTTATTTTAGGTCTTATACAGGGGGTTACTGAATGGCTACCAATTAGCTCGGGAGGATTAATCGTTTTAGTTAAAACAAGATTTTTTGGCGGTACAGGAACAGAAGCTTTAATCAAAGAAGCATTATTTTTACATTTAGGTACATTCTTTGCTGTTCTAATTTATTTTAGAGAAGATGTAAAAAAATTAGTGAAATTAAATTCACTCGAAGGTTCTACAAAAAAACTATTTTCCTTTCTCTTAATCGCTACAGTTATAACAGGGGTGCTTGGATATATTTTACTTCAAGTTATTTCTGTATTGGAGGATTTTGTTGTTATAGATGCGAAGAAAATAATGTTGGCGATAGGTATCCTTCTTTTAATTACTGCTTATCTTCAATTAAGATCTAAAAATACACAATTTAAAAAAGAAAAAGAATTAAATAAAAAAGATGGAATTTTATTGGGATTAGTTCAAGGGTTAGCCGTATTACCGGGGCTTTCTAGATCTGGGACTACTGTGGCGACACTATTGATGAGAGGGTATGATGATTCTGTTTCTTTAAGATTGAGTTTTTTGATGAGCTTACCAGTTGTTTTAGCTGGAAATATTTTTTTGAATTTTCGAGATTTTACTTTTAGTATCGAATTGCTTATAGGGCTCATAACTTCGTTTGTATTTGGATTGCTGACAATAGATGGTTTAATCCGTTTGGCTAAAAAGATAAATTTTGGCTATTTCGTATTGATTTTTGCGTTACTTAGCTTTATAGCGGCGTTTGTTTAATTTTCTTGAAATAAACCATTCTTTGTGGTATTTTATTTTAGCTATGGAAAAATTCACAGATAATAGATTAACTAAAAAAGAAAAACGAGAGATAAGAAGACAGGAGAAAATCGGTGAAGCAGAAAAAGACCGACAAAAAAAAGCTGCAAGAAAAGCCCTTGGCTGGGTTGTTGTTCTGAGCCTTATTGCTGTGGCTGCTTTTGCGGTTATCTCAAGAGAGGGTAGTGTTAATGAACCTGTCGATTTAGGAGAATTAAGACAGGATGATTGGGTTTGGGGAACCACTGATGCGGAGAATTTACTCATAGTATATAGTGACTTTGAATGCCCAGCTTGTTCTGCATATGCTGAGATAATGGAAGTAGTTTTAGAAGAGATCCCTGATGATATCCTCTATGTATATAGATATTTTCCTTTAAAAGGAATTCATCCTAAAGCGGAATTCGCAGCTCGTGCTGCAGAGGCTGCAGGAAGACAAAATAAATTTTGGGAAATGCACGATTTAATCTTTGCTGATCAGGCTTGGACAAAAGGAGATGACTTTAAAAGCATATTTGTGAATATGGCTAAACAGTTAGGTTTGAGTTTGGAAGATTTTGAGAGAGATTATGAATCGAAAGAGGTTGCTGAAAAAGTTGATGGACAATATAACGAAGCAAAAAAAGCAGGATTTAATAGTACCCCAACTTTTATTCTCAACGGAGAGAAAATAGGCAGCTTAAATGTTCCTAAATCTTCTGAAGACTTTATTAAGTTAATTAATGGCAGCGAATAAAAATACAATTCCTCGTAAATTGGTAATGACATTATTGATTTTTAGTTTTCTTGGATTTTTAAATGCTACTTATTTAAGCGCAAAGCATTTTGCGGGTGCTATTCCGAATTGTTCTTTTTTGCGTGGATGTGAGTTGGTAACAACAGGAGAGTATTCGACTATCGGTCCTATCCCTGTTGCATATATGGGATTGGTGTTCTATCTGCTTGTTTTTGCTCTTATTGTTGCATATAGAGAATGCGGAATAAGAAAAATTTTAAAATATTTAGGTTATCTTACTTTTTTAGGCTTTTTATTTTCTCTTTGGCTAATTTATTTACAAGCTTTTATTATAGAGGCTTTTTGTTTGTATTGTATGATCTCTGCAACGATGTCGACTACGATTTTTATTCTCGTTCTGGTTATAGCGGTTGAATCTAAATGGCTGGAATATTTAGCCGAATAGAAATAAAAGACCGCGCTCATGCGCGGATTTATTTTGGCTCGATGGGTTTGGGGGTGATTTCTTGAGGGGATCCGTTCCCATCTATATATGCACAATATCCTTCTTCGTAGTTCTGGTGTTTGGAATTTGTTTTAATTTCCTTGACGATACTTATTAGATGGGTTAATTCGTGAATTAATTCGTCTTTCAGTTTCATGATATGTATTAAAATAAGTGCGAAAAGAGCAGCTAGAACTAAAAAATCTAGAACAGTCATAACTACAAACTCCTTTCAAGTTACTTTCTGTGTTATATAGTCAAAATAGAAAAAAGTCAAGAACTAATTATTATTCCAAACTTCTCGGGTTGCTTCGATTAAGGGAAGGTAGTTGAAATAGCCTAAGAGCTCAACTTCCCAGTTTTCAGAAGATATATCTATATGGGGGTTAACACCTTTCTTTTCGATAGGTTGTCCATCTTCTCTTAATGTCAGATTTTCTACAATAAACATGGAAAATTTTTCAGTCTCACTTATTTTTGTTTCCATTGGCATGATTTTCTCTATTGTACCGTGCCCCCTTGTTGTCGTCCCAACAACAACTCCAACGTTATATTTCTTTAATGTTGCAGCCATTACTTCCGCGGAAGATTGAGTATTTTCGTTAACAAGTATCACGACTTTTTTATATCTAAAAAGACTGGCTAACCAACCAACCTTTGTTTTAAAAGGTATTTTTTCGCCTTTGTGGAAAAATTCATAAGCATATTGATCGGGGCCGATGAATGGACCGAGAAAATATGGGAGCAGATCTATTGCTCCGCCGATATTGTCTCGAAGATCTATTACTAATGAATCAAGGGTTTCTCCATGATCTAGTTTTTTTGCGTCATTTTGGAATTCGTCGAATGTTGTAGGAGAAAACCTATCTATTTTTATATACGCAATTTCTGGTGAAATTAATTTGGTTGATGTTGTTGGTTCAGCTCCTGTTGAGTCATATCTCTTCTTTTTTATCTGGTCGGTTAATACTTCTTTTGCGTGTTCGATCTCTTCTTTTTCCTCTTCATCAGCCGTTTCTACTTTTTCTTCGTATGCTTTTTCGATTTCTTCTGTTGTTGCACCTTTAGTAATATCGAGAGTTGCGTAAAGATCTTTATTGGGGTTTATATTTTCGACAGCGTTCCTTAATTCTTGTTCTTGTTTTTCCGTAAACAATCGGCTTCTACCAAAAGGTTCGAGATTGGCCAAAACAACATCCACCACGGATGTAATGAATTTTATAGGCGCATCTTCATTAGACATAACAACAATATTTATTTTGATCAGTTCTTCTACACCGGATAGATTTTTTTCTGATAGTTGAAAATCTTTTTCCCCTTCCGAAACTTTCTCTATCGCCAATTCGAAAAGATTACTGAGTTGTTCATCATTAAGTTCGTTCCAATAGTTTGTCTGAATCTTTTCGTATGCTTCGGATATGAATGCGACATAAGGATCTTTTTCTTGTTCTTGATTTTCCTGATAAAGAGTTGGAGCCAGATAAAGATAAGTGCCTATTATCATAAGTAGTATGATTCCGAAGATGAATATTAAAATTCCCGATTTTCTTGTTCCCATTATGTTTATTATATAATATTTTGTATTTACTCTAAAGTTTGTTAGTATTGGTTTATGAAATTAGGAGGGTAATATACAAAAGAGTTTATAATGTCTCAATATTATACCGCAAAAAGAACCAGGAATATTTTTGATCCCGGATCGGATCAACCATTTAAACTAAGTCGATCGAAGATCGATTCTTTTTTGAATTGTCGCCGCTGTTTTTATACCGATCGTCGTTTGGGTGTCGGACAGCCACCAGGATATCCTTTTAGTTTAAACTCAGCAGTCGATGAACTTTTGAAGAGGGAGTTCGATTTACATAGGGTAAAAAGTACTGCTCACCCATTAATGGAGGCATATAAAATTAATGCTGTACCGTTTCAGCACGAGAAAATGAACGAATGGAGAGAAACATTTAAGGGAATCGGATATTATCACGAACCTACTAATTTAATTATTACGGGGAGTATTGATGATATTTGGGTAAGTCCCGAAGAAGAATTAATGATCGTTGATTATAAAGCTACTTCGAAAAACGGAGAAGTTAGTTTGGATGCGGATTGGCAGATAGGGTATAAAAGACAGATGGAAATTTATCAATGGCTGTATAGAAATAACGGATTTAAAGTTTCCAATACTGGGTATTTTGTATATTGTAACGGAAGAAAGGATAAAGAAGCTTTTGATGGGAAATTGGAGTTTGATGTTGTGATTTTACCATACGAAGGTGATTCGAGTTGGATAGATGGAACAATACACGATATTAAAGCTTGTTTGATGAGTGAAGAGCTTCCTGCTCCAAGTCCTGACTGTGATTTTTGTGCATATAGAAAAGCTGTGAAAGATGTGATGGAAGCATTATAATGCAAGGGTATGCCTGCAAGATCAAAAGCACAACAAAAAGCGGCTGGTATGGCTCTAGCTACTAAAAGAGGAGAGATTTCTCCCAGTAAACTAAAAGGCTCTGCAAAAGACATGTATAAATCCATGTCGGAAAGGCAATTGAAAGAATATGCCGAAACGAAAAGAAAAAAGCTGCCTGAAAAGAAGAAATCTTCTTAAAAATCACTGATTGTAAGTTTGTACTGATTTCACCGTCTTCATATACATATGACTAAACTGTTTTTGTCTAAAAAAGCTATAATCGCTATTTTATTAGGTCTTTCTTTAGTAGGAGCAGGAACGGCTTCCGCTGCTAATTTTGGTTTTGCTAGTTTTGGTTCTGCAAACTTTTTTAAGAGTAAAGGGAAAGCTCATCAATTAAGTATTCTTGAGGATAGTACGTTCGAAATCAAAATTACGTCACCAAACGGAGGTGAAGATTGGGCAGCAAACTCAAGTCATGAAATCACCTGGGAAGTGAACGATACGGAAGTTCAGGAATGGCTCAGTGAATTTGAAGAAGATAATGCGGAGATATTAGAAGAATATTCGCACGAAAGAAAATTAGAAGTCGTAGCGTATCTTACTAGAAGCTATTCGTCTAAAAAGAATATCTTCATTGGCCGAGCTGATCTTGAAGCCGGTAAGATAGATTGGGAAATTCCCGAGTTTATTCCAGCAGGAGAAGATTACAAAGTAGGGATTGCTGTTACGTGGACTCCTAAAAATAATTTAAACGGGTACAATAAAATAACTACAACCCACTTCAAAAATATTCAAAGAAAAATTGCATATGACGAATCTGACGATTATTTCACAATAACTAATGATATGGATATTTCAGAAGTTAAAGAATCCATAATTACTCAAATAATAGGAGCTAAACAGGAAAGAAAAGATTTTATACAGGATGCTAAAAAAGAATGGGGGCAAAATGCTATGGAGATAAAAAAAGAGGTTTGGGGATTTAGAAATGTAATTCAGCAATTCAAAGGTTGGTTTAAATCTAGGTGGTTTAACAAATAAACGTGAATAAAACCAAGACGTCCAAAAGGGGCGTTTTTGGTTTTAAAAAAGAAGTTGTATAATACTATTTATGAAGTATGACATCATTATTGGCCTGCCTTCATATAACGAAGCAGACTCTATAGCACACGTAACTCAGGAAATTGATCAGGGGTTGAAAAAACATTTTCCTGATCGCAAGGCGTTGATCATAAACGGTGATGGTGCGTCAACCGACAGAACGGTCGAAGTATTTAAAAATACCGTAACGAATACACCTAAAGAAGCGATTATTGCTGATAAGAAAGGGAAGGGTGTTAATATATTTAATATTCTCAACAGAGCACGGGAATATAATGCTGATGCTGTTGCATTTTTCGATACCGACGTTAAAAGTATTAATGAGGATTGGATACTTAAATTAATTGGTCCCATTTTCGATGGCTGTGGTTTTGTCACACCATATTTTATTAGAAGTCTTTATGATGGGACAATTACCAATCAATTTGCTTATCCGGTTTTTCGTTCTCTTTATGGTATAGATATACGTCAGCCGATCGGCGGGGAAATAGCTTTGTCAGGGGCGGTCGCCGAAGCAATATTGGAAAGTCCATATCCTCCGGAAGTTGAAAGATATGGAATTGATATATTTATAGCTGCTACTGTTGCAAGTATGGGATTTAAAATTAATCAAGGATCTTTGGGGGTTAAATCACATAAACCTTCCTTATTCAAACTAGACAAAATGTTTTTTCAAGTTGTAGATACGTTTTTTAAGACAGCTAAAATGCACTACAACTATATTGAGCAGGTGAGAGCAGTAACTGAAATTGATTTCGAAAAACTTAATATTGCCCCGCCGATTATTGAATTAGACAAAGATTATTTAATAGAAAGAGCTGCCAGTAAAGAACATTTAGATTCCGATGAATGGATAAATTTGATTGTGGAACATTTCGGTAATGCGCAAAAACTTGTTCCGTATTTTTTCCAGAGAGTATTGTCTTTCTTTGACGAAATTGAAAATAAAAGTTATGAATCAGGTGAGAGAAATATACAGGAACAGACGGATATGTTTTTCGATAAACGACAGTTATTAATTGAGAAAATAAAATGAAAATACGTGTTTTAGCAAAACCGAACGCAAATAAAGGAGAAGTCCAAAAAATAGACCAGGATCATTATATGGTTTCCGTTAAGGAACCACCTGTTAAAGGAGCGGCAAATAGGGCGATATTGAAACTTTTATCAGAATATTTTGAAGTATCGTTATCTAAAGTAAGGATGATTCATGGGCATACGACGAGAAATAAAACTATTGAGATATTAAAATAAAGTTGATTTGAAGATTAATAAAAATCGTATATCATCTCCATTAATGAAGGTTAAAATAAAAAAATTGAATAGTGACGCTAAAATTCCTTCTTATTCTAATCCGGGTGATGCCGGATTAGACTTGTATTCCGTAAAGAAGTATAAAATAAAGCCGGGGGAAATAGTTTTGATTGATACAGGACTTACCTTTGAGTTGCCTTTAGGGACAGTTGGTTTGATTTGGGACAAAGGCAGTGTGGCAATGAAAAATGGACTCAAGAGCTTAGGGGGAGTTTTTGACGAGGGATATAGGGGAGAATGGACAATAGGTTTGATAAATTTGTCGCACAAAACGTATAATATAGATAAGGGCGATAAAATTGCCCAATTGTTAATTCAGAAGGTTGAACATGTAAATATTGAAGTAGTAAAAAAGTTATCCAGCTCCACTCGTGGGGTTGGACGCTTCGGTTCTTCGGGTAAAAAATGAGTAACAGCTATATTATAAAAGCTAGTGATTTAAATGTAGTGCTCTCAGGGCATACAATTTTGGATAATTTAAATTTTGAAATTAAGAAAGGAGAGATGACTGCGATAATAGGGCCGAACGGAGCGGGAAAGACAGTATTACTTAAAGCTATACTGGGTCTTTTGCCTTATTCAGGGAAGATTGAATGGGGTGAGGGTATAAGAGTTGGTTATGTCCCTCAAAGATTTTCGATGCCAAAAGATATTCCTCTTACAACTTATGAATTTTTTAAATTAAAAACTAACGATGATTCGGAGATATATAAAGTATTGAAAGATTTGGAACTTGGACTCGATGAACATCATCTCCAGCATCATATTTTAGATAAACGGGTAGGTGTATTATCGGGAGGAGAACAGCAAAAAATCCTCATCGGCTGGGCTATGATTAAAAAACCAAACGTTCTTTTATTTGATGAACCTACAGCAGGAGTTGATATCGGATCCGAAAGTAGTATCTATCGGCTTTTGAAAAAAATAGATAAAAAAGAAGAAATTACCATTATTTTTATTTCCCATGATATTAATATCGTTCAAGGCTATGCCGAAAAAGTAATTTGTTTGAATAAAAAAATTATTTGTATCGGTGATCCGAAAACGGTCATGGACCAAGAAATAATTACAAAATTATACGGCTCGGATGCGCCGCACCATCAATGATCTTAGACTTTATAGATACAAATTTCTTAATCACATTACTCGTAGCTGTTTTTACTGGAGCGACTTCTGGTCTTTTAGGAACCTTTATGGTTTTAAAAAGGATGTCTTTGGTTGGGGATGCATTAAGTCATGTTGCTTTACCTGGTATTGCGTTGGCTTTAATATTAGAGATCGATCCTTTCTTTGGTGCTTTTGCGGTTTTAGTTTTGGCGGTCGTATTTATATGGCTTCTTGAAGAAAATACCGAAGTCCCAATAGATGCTTTAGTTGGAGTATTTTTTACTTCTGCTTTGGCTATTGGAGTGATATTTTTCCCGGAACATCATCTATTAGAAGCGCTTTTGGGAGATCTTGCAACAATTAATTTAAATGATGGGATAATGGCTTTGTCGTTTTTGATAGTGACTGTAGTTGTATTAAAATTTATTTCCAAACCACTTTTACTTGATATTATATCGAAAGATTTATCCAAGATAACCGAAAAGAGAAGAGCTATAAACGAATTGATATTTTTAGTATTAGTTGCATTGATCGTTGCTCTCGGGATAAAGGTTGTCGGTACTCTTTTGATGGGTGCATTGGTTATTGTCCCCGCAGCTGCGGGGAAGAATATAGGCAAGAGCTTTTCACAGTTTTTGGTTTTTAGTGTTTTTGCTGGTGCGTTTTCCGGAGCAGCGGGAGTTTTGCTGTCTCGGATGTATGATATTCCTCCAGGTCCGGTAATTGTTGGTGTTGCTGCCGGAATATTTGTAATCTCTTTACTTTTCAGAAGAAAATAAAAACCCCTTTTAGGGGTTTATAAATTCATAATCTTCGTAAAATCGAGTGATTTTTTCTCTGCGCATAAAAAATTTTTTTCCTCGACCAATACCAGTACCTTTTTCCCAGACCATTATTCCGTTGATATTTTTTTGTTGTGCTGTTATTTCAAGTTCAAAAACGACAAAAAAGAAGGGGAGAGGAATGAATCCTATCTTTGCTCTTACTTCTTTAGGTAAAACAACTTCGGTGTACCATATCCTATCTAAAGTATCCACATAAATCGTACCTTCCATTTTAAGTATAATATAGTCGATGTAATTTTCTCTTTCAGCATCTGGTTTGGCTTTAAAATCGATCGGGTAAGCGGGAAGATATGTTTTTGTTTCGCCTCCGAGATCCCAGAACCTTTTAGTTGGTTTATCAGAAGGGAAAAAATCAAATTTTTTGCGTAACATTGTCGGATTAAAATCCAGGTCGCCGTATTGATGATTGCCGGTATTTTCCTTTGGTTCACTTTCAATTTTTTTACCGTCTCTACTGATTAAATGCTCAAATGTACTGTTTTCTCTTTCAAGGTCGGGATAAATGAGAAAAACTTCCGTTTTATCAATCTTTGTTATTGTTTTCATGTCTTTGGCAAGAATTGCCGTAATCTCTCTTTTTTTATATCTCAGATTTTTTCTTTTTAGTTTCTCATTTTCTTCCGCCCAATCGAGAACTCTTTGAGCTTTTTCTCGTATGGCTATAAGTTGCGGATCTGGTGGTAATTGCTCGCTTTGCGTTAAAATGAGCAAAAGTGGTATACTAAGCGCATATTGGAGAACCATTTTTCCTCCTTTTTAAATTACTGATTGTAATTTATAATATTAGCGGATAAAAAACAAATAATTTTCTTTAAGGACGAGAAGCTATCTAATGGTGTGCTAGATAGTTTTACTCTGTTCTTATAGATCGTTTAAATGGCTAAGGTGAAGATATATACGACGCCAACCTGCGCGTACTGCAAAATGGCAAAAGATTATTTCGAGGAAAATAACATTGAGTATGAAGAATTTAATGTAGCCGAAGATGCGGAGAAACGACAAGAAGTTTTTGAAAAAACCGGCCAAATGGGAGTCCCTGTTATTGAAATTGACGACCAAGTTGTGATTGGTTTCGATAGAGGTAAGATCGAAGAACTATTACAAGCTGAAGAGTAAAGAAGCGGCTTAAATAGATAAAGAAAACTGACCTTGACGGTCAGTTTTTTATTTGGTATAAATTAATTATTCTTTAAAAATCAAGGAGGATAAATGTTTGATTTAGAGGGACAGTGGTTTGTAATGATTTTAATTGTTGCAGTGTGTGGATTTATTGGGTTAACTATACATTATAGATATAAGTATCGGGATTCCTTAGAGGATTATGAAAGTTTCGTTCGTGAAAGTAATCGTAATTTAGACCAACTAAAAAGAATTATTGGGTTAAAAGATCTTAAAAAAATTTTACAGATTTCAGAAAATACTTCCAAGAATCCAAAAACAACTACTCTTTTTGTTATCAGAATTCTTGAAGAAGTGTTTAGTTTTAAGAACCAGATAGAATATGATATTTCAGAAGAAAAAAAGATGTTAAAAGAATCAATCAAGGGTAATCAGAATCATATTGAACAGTGGAATAAAGATATTGGTGAATTTGTAAAAGAAACCAATAATCGGGAAAGAAATATATCACATTCCAAGGAAGTGACAAGAACACTTCAAGAACAACTTAATAAACTAGATAAGATAAAAGAAGTTATAGAACCTCTTAAATAAATAGCTCAAATATGTAACTGAAAAACTTTGGAGCCTCGATGCCGTAAGTTATCGGAGACATGAATATGAAGAATATAAAGATAAGGAAGATAAGCCCATAGAAATGGGCTTTTTTTATTTTTTTATCGATCATATACGCTAAAGCGAGAATCGCGAAAATTAACGAAGGGAAATAGTGATATAAAAACATTACTCTTCCTATGAAAATAAACGGTAAAAGATTAACGAAATACCCGAACAGGAGAAATTTTTGAACTCCTGTTTTTTGTTTACGAAATAGTGCGTAAATAATTCCTAATAACGCCAAAAACCAAACCAGAGGATTTCCGACAAGCCATATACCTCCAGGATTACCGGTCCAATAGTATATTGGTTTTTTATTAATCGGCCATTGATACCATTCGCTTGAAAACGGGTGAGTAGCATCTAGCCCCTTGTTGGCCGAATACATTACTTTGTTTAGTTCAGTAAATTTTTGAATGGAATTTAATTGGCCGTCTCTGAATTCTTGAGACATAAAAGCATCACCCGAACCTGGTTCAGGTAAAAGCTTAAAATGAATCGCAAATACCAAGTAATATACCAGGAAGGGGATAAAAACAAGAAAAATAATCGCTTTTTTGAAATTTTCAAATTTATTATTTTCTTTTAGCCATACTATGAAATAAAGGATTCCTATAATCCCAAGGAAAGATAATCCTGTCCATTTGATCGATGCCGCCAACGCGGCAAATATCCCAGCCCATAAAAATGATTTTTTTGTATAAAAATAAAGAGCGGTAAATCCGAAAAGAAGCAAAAATGAATCCATAAGGATGAATCGAGATTGTGTAATTAATGCGTTATCGAAAATGGCGAACGCTGCGGCAAGTGCTGCCCCATTCATGGAAAGCCCAAGTCGTAAAGCGAGGAGATATAAAATTAATGGAAGTAATGCACCGGCAAGAGTTGGAAGGAATCTCATAAATTTATATACCAAACCATTCAGCTTCGTTCCTATATCATCAAACGTAAAATCTCCGGCTTCGTATCCGCCGATTTTTGCAAAGCCTGCAATTATTAATTTTCCGAGAGGAGGATGGATATCAAAAAAATATTCTCCGGTATAATATCCGTTAATATATTTTCCGAAATGAACTTCATCAAAAACAGTTTCTTGAGGAAAACCAAAAAAAGAAAACCTTGTTATTATAGACAGAGCTAAAATAGCTATTATATACAAGCTATTTTTTGATAATTTCATATTAAATTCATTATGCATTAATTTTTAAATAAAAAAAATAGCCGGGAATGTTTTTATGTTACCGGCTTTTATAAATCAACTTTCCACGCAAGCTGAAAGTCATTACGACTTGCTAAAAAATGAACTACTGTACCTAAGATAATTGGTGTCCACCAATATTTAAACCTACGTTTTTTTAATATGTAACTTCCATATATAACACCAGTTGTTACTGCTCCATAAAAAGCATATGTTGTAAGCTTTCCTTTATTAACGAAAGGAGCTACTACAGGATTTCCTTCCACACAATTTGAACAACGGTCAAGAGAGTAAAATGTAGATTCAACATCTAATATTGCAGAACCTATATAAAATCCATTAACTAACAAGAACTTCTTATCTATTGTCCCAGCCTCTGTGTTTATGGCAAGTAAAACAAACACCAAAGCAATATATCTCATTTCACACCTCCGATATACGGATGTACTCTACCATATTTTTAATGGTAGTCAATCTATTGGTTTTTAGTGTAATTTGGTAAGATGAATTCATGTTAGATTTAGTGATAATAGGTGGTTCAGCAGCTGCTACGGCTGCTGGTATATATGCTGCACGTCGGAATTTGAATTTTAAGATAATTTCGAAAGATTTCGGTGGCGAGGTAGCTACTTCGGGTGAAATAGGAAACTGGCCTGGGATTAAACAAACTAACGGAATGGAGTTGGCTGAGCAATTTAAAGATCATCTCAAGTTTTATGGAGTCGAACCAGAACTTGGTGTTTTGGTTGAAAAGATCCGTAAAAATGATGACGGGACTTTTAGTGTTGTCATAAAAGGGGGGCAAGAAAACGGAGATGGAAATCCGACTCATGATTACAATACTAAAACGGTGATAATTGTTACTGGTGCTCATCCAAAACCTTTAAATATTCCTGGTGAAAAAGAATTTAAAGGAAAAGGACTTTCATATTGTACAACTTGTGATGGACCTCTTTTTAAAGACAAGATTACTGCGACGATCGGCGGCGGTAATTCCGCATTGGAATCAGCTATTATGATGTCCGGTATCGCAAAAAAACATTATGTAATAGTTATTAATCCTCAGTTTAAAGGAGATAAGATTTTAGTTGATAAAGTATCGAAATTGGATAATGTTGAAATAATATTCAATGCTGAAACATTTGAAATTATGGGAGATAAGTTTGTAACAGGGTTTAAATATAAAGATGTTAATACAAAAGAAGAAAAACAATTGGATGTGGAGGGGATACTTATCCATATCGGGATAGTTCCGAATAGTAGTATTACTCCTGATGATGTGAAAAAAAATAATTACGGAGAAATACTTATTAACACTAAAAGTGAAACAAATATTCCCGGACTTTATGCTGCGGGAGATGTAACAGAGTCATTTAAACAGATTGTTGTTGCGGCGGGACAGGGTGCTACCGCTGTTTTGTCCGCAATAGAATATCTTAATCGTTTAGAAAGATGATTTATTTAGGAACAGATCATAGAGGATATGAACTAAAAGAGAAAATAAAAGGATGGTTATCCGAATGGGGGTATGAATATGAGGATATGGGTGCGCATGAATATAACAAAGATGACGATTATCCCGATTTTATTTCCTTGGTTGGTGAAAAGGTTTCTGTCGGTTCGAATTCTAAGGGAATTATTCTTGGTGGTTCCGGGCAAGGAGAAGCGGTTGTAGCTAATAAATATAAGGGAGTGAGAGCGGCTGTATATTATGGTGGGTCCAAAGAAATGATCACGCATACCAGAGAGCATGATGATGCCAATATTCTTTCTCTTGCTGCGTCTTTTATTGAAGAGCAGGAAGCTAGGGAAATGATCAAACTTTGGCTTGATACTTCTTTCTCAGGTGAAGAACGTCATGTTAGACGTATAGAGAAAATTAAACAATTGGAAAAATGAAAATTTTTATAACAAGACCAATACCGGAAAAAGGATTAAAAATACTTCGTGATAAAGGATATGAGGTTGTAGTGAATGAAGCCGCTCGTGATCGCGGAGCTACTAAAGAGGAAATTTTAGCCGGGGTAGTTGATACCGATGCTCTTTTGTCTATTCTTACCGAAAATATTGATGCTGAAATTATGGATGCGGGGAAGAGTTTAAAAATAATAGCTAACTATGCGGTTGGTTTTGATAATATCGATTTAGAGGCTGCGAAACAAAGAAATATTATGGTGGCGAATGCTGCTGTTCCCGAAGTTTCAGAAAGTGTTGCGGAACATACTTTTGCTTTGATGTTAACGATAGGCCATAGGATCGTTGAAGGAGATCAATTCGTAAGGGATGGGAAATATAAAATATGGGGGCCGGAATTGATGATGGGTGTTGATGTGTATAAAAAGACATTGGGGATAATCGGGTTGGGAAGAATTGGTAGAAAGGTAGCGTATCAAGGTGTAAGAGGGTTTGATATGAAAATTTTATATAGCGATCTAAAACAAGACGAAGAGTTTGAAAAAGAATTTAGTGCTACATACGTTAAAGAAATTGATGAGTTGCTGCCGCAATGTGATTTTGTGTCCTTACATGTTCCATTACTAGATAGTACGCATCATTTGATTAATACAGATAGACTTAAATTAATGAAAAATAGTGCTTTTCTAATTAATACATCTCGAGGTCCTGTTATTGATGAGAAAGCGTTGGCGGAAGCGTTAAAAAATGAAGAGATTCGAGGAGCCGCTATAGATGTATATGAATTTGAACCGGAAATAACTCCTGAATTAAAAGAACTGGATAATGTAGTAATTACACCGCATACAGCTTCCTCGACCCAAGAAACAAGAGATGCCATGTCAGTTGCAGCTGCCACAAATATAATCGAGGCCCTTGAAGGAGGGACTCCTCCAAATCTTATAAAATGATTGAAGTTATACCGGCAATAATAGCTAAAAGCTATGGAGAACTGGAAGAAAAAGTGAAATTGGTTGAACCCTATATTGCGAAGGCTCAGTTGGATATTATGGACGGGAATTTTGTTGATAACGAAACGATTAAAGGATTTGAAGAATTGAGTAAATTAGACACCAACTTAAAATTTGATATTCACTTAATGGTGAAAGATCCTACTGAATATGTTGAAGAATTTTTGAAAATTGGGAAAGCGGATAAATTTTCTTTACATATCGAATCCAAATGTAATTTTAATAATCTAATTAATTTAATTCATGAGAAAGAACGTAAGATAGGTTTCTCTTTAAACCCACCGACTCAAAATGAAGTTTTAGCTGAATATTTTAATAAAATTGATTTTATTCAATTTATGACCGTTACTCCCGGATTTTACGGCAGTCCTTTTGAAGAAAATGTTTTAGATAAAATGTCCGATTTCCATTATATGTACCCCAATATTCCTATCCAAGTAGATGGGGGGATAAATAAAGATACGGCTCAGAAAGCTGTGCAAGCGGGAGCTTCAATATTAATTTCAGGAAGTTATATTTTTAATAGTGATGATATCGGTGAAGCAATAAATACGCTTCAGCGAGTCGGAGAATAATTTATGTATGATGTAATAACATTCGGTTCGTCTACGCGAGACGTATTCGTAAAGGTCAAAGAAGGAGAATTTAAAATAATCGAAGACGATAACTTTGTTACAAAAAAAGGAATTTGTTATCCTTTAGGATCTAAGATCGAAGTAGAAGAATTGATTTTTTCTCCTGGCGGAGGCGGAGTAAATGCCGCGGCTACTTTAGTAAGGCAAGGGTTTAATGTTGCCGCTGTTGGTGTTTTAGCCGACGATATTGGGGGTAATGAAATCCTGAAATTTTTAAAGGAAGAAGGAGTTGAAACAAAGTTATTCCAAATTAATAAAGGTAAACTAGGGACTGCCTACTCTTTGATTCTATTTTCACCAAGCGGAGAAAGAACAATTTTAACATACAAAGGTGAGGGAAAGAATTTTGATGATAATAAGATTAAGTGGGATGAAGTAGAATCAAAATGGTTTTATGTCGATTCTTTGGGGGGAAATTTGGATCTATTGGAAAAAATTATTGAAGTTGCGAAAGAAAAAAATATAAAAATAGCGATGAATCCTGGGGGGATGACCTTGGCTTATGGTTTAGAAAAATTAAAACCGTATTTAAACAATATTGATATTTTTGCGGTCAACCAAGAAGAAGCTGCGAGATTGACGGGTATTGATTATAAAAAAGAAAAAGAAATATTTAAATTTATGGACGATTTAGTTAGAGGAATCTTTATTATGACCAAAGGTCCGGAAGGTGCGGTTGTATCTGATGGGAAGAATATATACAGAGTCGAAGCTTCTGCAGAAAAGGCTGTCGAAAGAACTGGGGCGGGGGATTCGTTTAATTCTGCATTTCTGGCGGGATACATTGATTCCGAAGGAGATATTAAAGAAGCTTTAAAATTAGCAATGACCAATGCACAAAGCGTTGTTAACTATATCGGTGCAATAAAAGGAATTTTAAAAAAAGGAGATATGGGGCAATTTTCCATACCTGAAATTAAAATGGAAGAATTATGAAAAATCCTCATACGAAAATAGCGTGTCTGCTAAGAACCGAAGAAAAGAATATTTTGAATTTGGAAGAGAAAATGTATGCGGTAACTGGTAAGAAAGGTATTATCGAAAAAGTTGCGGAAGAAAACGATATTTTGGTTAAAAAAACGTTGGGAGAATTTGGATTAGACCAGAATTCATCTAGTGAAGATGTTTATCATGCCCTAATAGAGCGGTTGATCTTTTTAGATGGACAACTTTATGAGATATTGGGGCACCCTAATTTATTTGAAGAGAAGGGGGCTCGTACTTTAATACAAAAAGGAGTTGAAATTACCAATAACAAAAAGGGATTATTTTTAAAAGAAGAAAAAGCAAGAGAAATGCTTGTAAATACTCCCCCGCCGAATATTTTAAAAATTTTTGGATATAAGGATATCGAAGATCTTTTTGCTAAAGAGTCTCTATTAGAGATATATAGTGCCTTAAGGATTTTAGAAGATGCGGATTGGATGAATGATGTATTCATTAAAAATTATGATGGTCTAACAATAGATGATTTTGAAGAGAGAGATGTTGAGGTCATTGTTTTAGGGAATAAATGGGCTGAAGCAGCTGATAAGTTTTTGAAGAAAAAATATCATAACCTTAGTCACCTCAAAGAATTGGGAATTATCTTCATTGTTCCCGTAAAGATTGGTACACAAGGAGAAACTACTAGGCTATTTTCTTTATTACTGCATTATTTAAATGAGATTCCTTTTTACTCTTCTCTTTTTAGAAGATTTGCCAATAGTGCTGATTTTTCTAAAAATTTAATAGCTCTTTTGAGAGGTGATGTTTTAGAAGGCCCTCTTCCTTCGAGCGATAAAGTACAATGGAGAATAATTCAGAGATATTTAGCGAAAGATAACGCAAGTGATTTAAGATTGTTTGAATGGCATATTAATCCAGAAGCTGAACACTGGTATAAAGCGGAAGAAATTTTAGCTCGTGTTAATGGAGAAAAACAATTTAAGACCGGAGGTACTTTTGGATATTGGAGGGGGATGGATTTTGTCGGAGACATATTTACGAGCGCAAATGACGGAGATAATATCGTAAGCTTTGACCTTATTGATCTCGTCATGTCTTTGATCAAAAAAGGAGACATAAAGTATCTATACCACCAACAAGAATCTTTGTGGAATAAAATATTTATTGAATATTTTAGTAGAGAAGAAATGAATCAATTAATAGAAGAAAATATTATTAAAGGGTATATCGAATTATGAAAAAAATAATAGAGTATCTTCAGGATGCTAAACAAAATAAATGGGCGATAGGACATTTTAATTTCGCTTCATCGGAACAGCTGCAAGGAATAATTAATGCTGCTAAAGAATTAAATGCTCCTGTATTGGTTGGAACATCCGAAGGAGAAAGTAATTTTATTGGAACGGATCAGGCGGTTGCTTTGGTTAGATCATGGAAAGAAGATGGACTCCCTGTTTATTTAACCTCCGACCATACAAGGAGTTTTGAAAAAGCAAAAGAAATGATCGATGCCGGTTACGACTATATCCTTATTGATGGCTCCAAGGTATCTATGGAGGAAAATATAGAGATGACCAAAAAAGTTGTCGATTATGCAAAAAACATAAATCCGGATATTTTAGTTGAAGGAGAGATAGGATATCTTAAAGGCAGTTCTAAGGTTCAAGAAAAAGTTGAGATAAGTGAGGATGATTTTACAAAACCAGAAGAAGCGAAATCATTCGTTAATTCTACGGGGATTGATTGTGTGGCTGTGGTAATCGGGAATATTCATGGGATCACAACAAAACAGGAAATGAAATTAGACTTAAATCTACTTTCCGAGATCGCCCAAGTTTTGTCTGATAAATTTTTGGTTTTACATGGTGCTTCAGGTTTAGATAATAAAGAGGTCCAAGAGACTATTAAAAAAGGTATTGTGAATGTGCATTATAATACCGAAATAAGGGTTGCGATGCAAAGGGCGCTAAAAGAAACTTTAGAGGAAAATCCCGAAGAAACGACTCCATATAAATTTATGGGGCCTGAAGTTGAAGCTATTTCGGAGGTTGTGAGAAATAAAATAAATATGCTTGGCAGTAAAGATAGGGCTTGACTTATTACGAGTTTTCCTTTAAGTTATAAATCGCATAAACATGACTAATAGAATTGAATTACAAGCTGAAAAAAGAGCAGAAGCTGGGACAAGATCTGCAAGGTCTCTCAGAGATTCCGGCTATATCCCCGCTATTATTTACGGGAAAGAATTTGATTCCCTTTCTTTAAAGGTAGATTATAAAAATTTTAAAGAAGTATTTAAAGAAGCAGGTAGTTCAACTATGATTGATTTGAAAGTGGATAAAGAAACATTCCCTGTCATTATCCAGGAAGTAGGAGAGTCTCCGTTATCTGGAGAATATCTGCACGCTGATTTTTATAAAGTAAGGTTAGACCAAAAGATCACCGCTCATATTCCTTTGAATTTTATTGGTGAATCGTTGGCCATTAAAGAGTTAGGTGGTATTTTAAATAGAACTATAAATGAAGTAGAAGTATATGCGTTACCGCAGGATTTACTTCCGCAAATTGATGTAGATATTTCTTCTTTGGAATCCATAGGAGATTCCTTAACCATTAAGGATCTTAAAATAGCTTCCGGAGTTGAGATCCGGGCTGAAGAGGCCGAAGTTATCGCTACTATTGTTGAGCCGGAAGAAGAAAAGGAAGAAGTTGAAACAACAGTTGAAGATGTTGGTGTTATCTCTAAAGAAGGAGAAGAAGCTGATGGAGAAGCTCCAAAAGAAGAATCCAAGAAGGAAGAATAATGAAAAAATTATATCGATCACGAAAAAATAAATCTGTCGCAGGAATTTTTGGTGGACTCGCTAATATGTACGATGTTGATCCTACTATGTTAAGATTAGCTTTTGTTTTTATAACTCTTCTTACAGCAATTTTTCCGGCGCTAATCTTCTATATTATAGCTGCGCTGATTATCCCATTGGAACCAAAAAAGTCTTAACCAAAAACCCCGCTAGAAGCGAGGTTTTTGATTTTAAAAACTTACGAGCGGAACATATTTACCGAGATTCTCTATTTGTGCGTCATTTAGCATTAAAGCGGCGTCTATGGCATTATCTATGTCTTGTGTACTGAACTTGATAGTATCGCCAATTTCGAGAGGCTCAGAGCCTGTTAGATCCTTGAGATAGTCTTCTATGTATATCTTGTGCTCAGCTTTCAATTCTATATCTTCATTCAATTCCATATATTTTTTGAGTGCCTTTCTTCCCAGGTGTGTAATACCTTCTCCGGGTTTGGCAACTTCCATTATCTCTACAACACTGCCTTCTTCATTTTCTATTAGTTCTTCTTTAATTTCCAGTATTTCACCAGTTTCTTCTTCTAGTTTAATAATCCCTGATGTGCCAACTTCATCGAGTTTGAATGCTTCCCGATCGCTTTTGTTGGTCATATAATTATTAATTCCTAGAATAAGGATGACTATAGCTATTCCTGGCAATATTACATTACTGAAATATTTTTTAAGCCATTGGTTTACTCTATACCCCCAGCCTGGTGCTGGTTTAAATTCTGGCCCTCCTATTATCTCCTCAGGGTTTGGCATATCTCCGCGTCTTGGACTATTTAAAAGAGGTTTTTGATCTGGCATATTTATTGACCGATCTACAAAATAAATGTTGGAAGCTACAAACTTCCAAAATTTCGTTTGTAGATCCAATTAATTTATTAATTTCGTGTTAAGGAGCTGTTATAAGGAGCTTATTCTTCCTGACGTAATTCCTGAAGTTTAGATATCATTTTATCTAAGTTTCCTGCTAATATTTTATCAATATTTCCCCAACTTTTCTTTATTCTATGATCCGTGATTCTATCTTGAGGAAAATTATATGTTCTTATTTTTTCCGCTCTCATTGCGGAACCGATCTGACTTCGTCTTGTTTGTCCCATTTCTTTAGCTTCTTTTTCCTGCTGATGTTCCCAAACCTTAGCTCTTATGATCTGTAAAGCTTTTTCTTTGTTTTGTGCTTGAGCTCTTTCCTGCTGCGAACTAACAACAATACCTGTTGGTTTGTGGGTTATCCTTACGGCGGTTTCAACCTTGTTTACGTTTTGTCCTCCAGGGCCTCCGGCTCTGTACGAAGTAATTTCAAGGTCTTCCGGTCTAATATTTATTTCCGTAGGAGTTATTTTAGGTAAAACAGCAACGGTGGCGGTAGAGGTATGAACTCTTCCGCTTTTTTCCGTCTTCGGGATTCTTTGAACTCTATGGACTCCGGATTCAACGATCATCTGATCTACGCCTTCTCCGGACAATTCAAACCCAATATATTTATATCCTCCGACATTGTTCTGATTAAAATCAAAAGTCTTTAACCTCCAACCTTTATTGAAAGCATATCTACTATACATATTAAATAAATCAGCGGCAAACAATGCCGCCTCATCGCCGCCTGTGCCGGCTCTAATTTCCATTATTACTTCGTTATTTTCCTTCATTGATTTGTTGTCTCTTTTCTAATCTCTTCTTGAATTTCTCAACACGTCCTTTAGCGTCAATGATCTTTTCTTTTCCCGTATAAAACGGGTGACATTTTGAACAAATTTCAATATTAACTTCGGGTTGGGTAGATCCGCCTTTCCAAGTGTTCCCGCATGCGCATTTAAATGTCGCATCAGAATGATATTGTGGATGTGTGTCTTTCTTCATTTGGCCATATATTACAAGAAAATAGCGGATTTTGCAAGGGGGAATGGGGTATTGACAAAGATGAGTCGATTATGCTAGTATATAAAGAACCTGACGGATCTATGGCATCCAGGGAGATTCAACGAAAAGAGGATGCTTTATCCGTCTAAACCCGTACCTTGACGAGAAGAGGAGAACAAATGTGGTGAGAATCACACGTCCGTTCGGAAGTGATTTTGTGAACAATACCGCGATCGCGATCTGACCGGCGGCCACCGCCGTGGGGTCATGCACGGTGCTCTACAGCCAAAACGGCATAGTATCGTGTGTGACCTCGTCGTCCCACAAATTGACCCAAACCGCGCCAAAACAGGAGGCGAGTAATGCGTAAAAGACTCGATAAAGGGTAGGCGTACCGCCCCCCTTCATCGGTGGGGGGTCATACCATGAGAGGCTATGCGCCTAGGCCGTCATCAGCCCGGCATGTCGCCGTGCACATGGCCTGCAGGCTGGGGGGTGTATTAAACCCCCTACATCATGCCTCTGTGTATGACCCCCTATTTCACTAACCCGGCCAACCGCGCAACGTCCGCCCAGACAGGAGAGTGGTCTCTATGAGACCCGATGTTTGACGATAAGAAAGGCTACCAACACCGACTGCCGACTGAAAATATAGATATTTCACGAGGTCATGCACGACACTGTCGTGTGTGGCCTCGTCGCAATCATTCGTTCTTTCATTCTATAACATACGAGGTCGTTTGACCGCTTACTTACAGGGGATCCTATTGGATCCCTTTTATAATTTTTAAATATTGACCACTTGGATCCTATATGTTAATATGAGCATAGGCAAGGCAGGTAAAGTTACAGAAGAAGGCCTATCTGCTTATGCCTAAGCGAGTCCGGAATTGATGATGACGAAAAAAACGTCGAGCTCTAACGTCTATATACCGTCTATAGCCATGGTGGCTATTTCAATCTCGGCCTCGCTTCGGAATTTATCGTTCTTTCATACTTGGGGATCCTGCAGCTATTTGTTGTAGGGTCCCCTTTTTGCTTTAAATAACCCTTGAATTTTTCTTAAATATATTGTAATATATGCAACATGTCAGATAAAATAAATATGCCAACATATGAGGAAATGCTTGCTACAGGCATGCATTTGGGCAGAAAGAAATCAGCCTTTAATCCAAAAATGAAACAATACGTTTATATCGTGAAGGACAATCTTCATATTATTGATTTGGTTAAAACTCAGGAAGCATTAGCTCAAGCGATTGTTGAAATAAAAAAGATTACGGAAACGGAAGGACAGATCCTTTTTGTCGGAATAACTAAACAATCAAGAGATCCTATAAGAGAATTGGCTGATACATTATCTATGCCTTATGTTCAAGATAGATGGCTTGGAGGTACATTATCTAATTTCAAAACCATTACTTCAAGAATTAAATATCTTAAAGATATGGAAGAAAAATTGAAGTCAGAACAGATAGCTAAATATACCAAAAAAGAAAGACTTGGTTTCGAAAGAGAATATCAGAGAATGGAAGATAAATTCGGCGGATTAAGAAATATGTTGAAACTTCCCGAAATGATATTCGTAACTTCAGCTAGGAATTCTTCAGTAGCTGTTAGGGAAGCGAATAAAGCAGGGATTAAAGTATCTGGGATTATAAACACTGACAGTGATCCAAAACTATTGGATTTTCCAATTCCAGCTAGCGATAGTTCAAGAAAATCTGTAGAATTAATATTAGAAACAATTAAGAACGCGGTTAAAAAATAAAATGGTAAATACAGACCTTATTAAAGATCTAAGAGAAAAGACAGAAATGTCTATCGGAGAAATTAAAAAAGCTTTAGAAGAAGCTGGTAATGACGTGAAAAAAGCACTTGAGTTACTTAAAAAACAAGGTGTTAAAATCGCAGAAAAAAGAGCGGAAAGATCAACAGGTGAAGGTGTTATTGAAGCGTATATTCACGGAGATCATAAACTTGGCGTATTAATAGATTTAAGGTCGGAAACTGATTTTGTAGCTAAAAACGAGCAGTTCAGACGGTTGGCGCATGATATAGCGATGCAGGTTGTTTCGATGGACCCTAAAGATGTTGACGAACTTTTATCTCAACCTTTTATTAAAAACCAAGATTTAACTGTTGATGAACTTATTAAAGAATATATCGGTAAACTTGGTGAGAAGATTAAGGTAGAGAAGTTCGTTCGATTTAGCCTCTAAGGCTTATGAATTTTATTATCCCCATATCTTTGATTTCTATATCCGGCTTAGCCATTATTTTAATGGTCTGGAGAAAGTTTCCTCAACTTAAAAGATTGACCTTGGAAAACTCCCATGGAAATTTTTGGAATAATTTCTTTCCAGAAGTAGGCCTATTTCTTAAGAGAATAAACTTTACCCAGTATAAAGGAAAGTTTTTTGACGAAGTCGAAAAAGGATTAAGATTCATAAGAGTGGCCTCTTTGAAAGTAGATAGTGCTACGAATACAATGATCCATAAGGTCAAAAAGAATGGAAGTAATGGGAATGGTCAGAAAGATGAAGAGATAGAGGGGATTGTTGAAATTCAAAGAAATTTTCAAGATGAAGAAGATAAATTGATTACGGCAATTTCAGAAGAACCTAGAAATCCTGTATTATATAAAAAACTAGGAGATCTATATGTAGATATGGATAATCTAGAAGATGCTGTAGAAGCGTTAAAAGTTTCGGTAGAATTGAATCCCGAAGACAAAGAGGCACGAGAAAAACTTAAAAATATTAAAGCCATCTTAGCTCAGCGGTAGAGCAACAGTTTTGTAAACTGTAGGTCCTCGGTTCGAATCCGAGAGATGGCTCCATGCGGGTGTGGCAGAGCGGTCAATTGCATCTGGTTGTAGCCCAGACGCCTTAACGGCTACGGGGGTTCGAATCCCTCCGCCCGCACAGAATATCAGTTTGGGTACGTAAGTAGCGCTAGAGACATTTCTAAATCACAACTTCTACCGGTTCTAACATCGTCCAATGCCCAGAGCACATATTGACTAAGCTACGGTAATGTAGTATAGTTTAATTAACATTAAAAATAACGAGCAAAGCTTGTAATATTCTCAAAGAAGGAGGAAACCATGACTATAAAATGGCAGAGTGCAATAGAGAAATATCAGCAAGTTAATGAAGGGGAAAAGCGGGCTGAAAAACGAAGTGTTGAGACAGAACAGAAAAGACAACAAGAACATTTTTGTACTCAGGAAAAGATTAACCAAGCAACTCGTGACCTTGAGCAATTCATGAGTTCAGAAGAAGGTCTTACTGCTAAAGCACTTCTTAGAGTAAGTGGAAGACACATCAATTTCGGCGAAGACAGGGAAGGGGGAGGATTCGGCGTCGTCTACTTCATTGATGGTAACGGCCTTCATCAATCTGTAGAAGCCATGGGAACTTGGCAAGTTTATACCGCTAATATACCAGAACCAAAGATTTCTTCCATCAATGCTCGGCAAGCAATTAAAGCCGCCGTTCACTATGCTGGCAGGAAGCCTGATGAAGTGTTGTATTGGCTGCGTGGAAAACTTGATGAAATCGCAAACTTTGCACCACAAACGTCTGTTACTTGAATAATTTCTCAAAAATGATGCCCGTGAAGGAACTCATCCTTCATGGGCTTTTTCTTTTTCATAAATATCCAAAACAGGTTCTAACCAAAAATAAGGATTTACCAAAATGCCGAGCAATTTGTTCTCTTACAGCGTCTCATAATCATCTAGAGCATATAAGATGCTATCAAGATGCTACATTATTAAACGTTAAAGGTCTTATTAACGCTTTGAGAGAGGTTCTAACCTGTTCCCCAAAAGTGCACAGAATATTGGAGAGGTTCTAATATTGTTCAACACTCACAGCACGAGTCAGTGCAGTATCGAGGCCTACCGAGGAGCCCCGAGAGTTTTTCTTTTGAATTTTTATTTATGGTAAAATATAAATAGAGATGAAGACAAAAAATTTAATTATTTTAATAGTTTTAGCTGTTTCAGGTGTCGGAGGTTTTTATATTTGGGAAAATATTCCCAAAGAAGAGGGCGAAGCTTCTCCTGTGGTTAAAGAAGAACTAAAAACAGAGGAGGAAGAAGAGATTATTCCAGCAACTTTTCAATTAAATGTTCCAAGGGTGTACACAGGAGAGGTCATTTTAGGAAACCCCGCATTAGGTCCCGGCCTGTGTTATCTTGGAGCTCTTGCTATGACTGTTTTGTTTAATGATCCCACTTTAGATTTTACTGATACCGTGGCATATTCTGGGATTGGAGTAAAAGCTAAAAATATTCTTTTTGTTGGTCTAATAACGAACGATAAAATGGAAATAGAAGATTCTATTATAACTACAGCTGAAAATCTTGGTTATAATTTTGGGCTGGGAGTGTTATCACGGGGTATGAGTTCTAGAAGCGCAAAAGAAGTGAACTATTTCAGCAATGAGGAAGAAGCCTTTCTTTATCTAAAAAGTATAATATCGTCAGGTCAGCCACCCCTAGTTCATTTAGATCTTTATTATGTTACTGAGGATTTAGCTAAATATTCTCAGTATTGGGCTGATTTTAAGAAAGGTCATTATTCTCATTTTGTGACTGTTACTGGGTACGATGAAGAATATATTTATATCAACGATCCAATCGAACCCAATTTAACTGCAAAGAATGTACCAATCCCGAAGAGTAGCTTTTTAGATGCCTGGGAAAATGGAGCTCGTCCAGAAATAGAAGGTGCAAGACTTGGTCCCTACTGGGTGTTTTACCTTAAAGATAAAACTGAAAGAAAATCAATAAATGAAATAATTGTCTGGAATAAAGAAATCTCAAAAGATGTTCCTTCGGAGATAAGAAAAGCTAAAAAATACATAATGATCGGAGAGTTGGTTGTGAGTCGGCTCGAATTTGCAAAATTTTTAGAAAGAAATGGTTATAAAGAAGCAGCCAGTCTTTATAGGGAAGCAGGTAATTTATACCTTAAAAAACCAGAGGTAAATAATACATCTTTAATAGCTGATAAAGAAGAGCAGGCCAGAAATTCATTGTAGAAGAAAGAAATAGAGATATATACATTCTAACCAAGGATAAGGATTTATTAGCGTCTCAAGAGAGGTTCTAATCTGTTTCTCTAAAGTGCACAAATAAAACCCCATTTTTAGGGGTTTTTTGCGTTAAGTCAAGCATTATTTGCTATATAGGCTAAAAATGGCTTAAAACCTCACTTTTTACGATGTAAATAAATGGACTAAAATAGCTAAATATGGTATAATATATATAATAAAGTACACCCCAATTCTGGGGTTTTTAAAACTAAAAAAAGGAGAGAAAAGAATGAAAAGGATGATTTTTCTGATTGTTGTAGTTGTGATGCTGTCAATGAGTTGCGGAGGGGATAATAGCCCTTTTGCTTCCTCTCCGACAATAATCCCCAACACTCCTTTCTTGACATCGTCAGGATTAGAGGATGATATGGTTCTGCCTGTGACCTCACCAGTAGTCGAGCCAGGTTCAGTATCTGGTAGTGTGCGGACTTCTTCAGGCAAAGCATATTGCCGAGCTTTGAATGAGACAAACGAGATGGTGCCAATCTATTTGGTGATATATTCCCGACCGGGGATACAACACCGTCTCGAGCTTAGAGAGATGGATCTTCTCCCAGGAGGGAGTCGTACTATCTCTGCCCCCCTCCCAAAGTGTACCGATGACACTTGCGGAGAAAACGTTCTCGCACAAGTGGATTGCATCGCGTACGAAGAACCACCGGAGACTTATATCTTTGGTGAAAAGATGCCCGGACAGATGCTCGACAATCTACAGTATAAGCAAACCTGTCAGGAGTGTGGTCCTTGTACGTCTGATCCGATTCGGGACTTTACGGTCACCGAAGAAGTTTTAGAAAACTCCGTGCTAGTAACTGTGTCGTACACGGTTAATGGCTGGGGGAAGATTCACTGGGGAGATGGTGATACCACGAATACCCAAGGGTCCGGTACTCAGCAATACGAGTACCCCAGAACGACGGAGGAGCAGAATTTCGTCATTATGATGGAAACTCACTGCGATCCCAAATCGGAACCCATAACAGTTCCGCCCTTGAGTCAACCCAGTTGTGAAGACATCGACATTAGACTTACGTATGATGCCGAGATAATCCTTGACGGTCCCCCCACATATGTGGGGATGGTGACTTCCACTGTTCCTGGGGCATTCAATGGAAGCCCCACGGGTGGGAAAACTCAATGGCCGTTCAAGCTAGAGTTAGGAAGCGGGATTTTTACCGCAACGTTTCTGGCTGACTATGGTCGGCCGGATCTGGAGTGCTCGGCTTCTATCGATGTCCCAATTCCCGAACTTGAGAAAAAGGAATGTAAGGACATAACGACAAGGGTTACCATCGACCGTATCTCCGGGAAGAAAGTTCAAGCCAGTTGGAGTGTTGGTCCTGGTCTTCAATCGATGCACATCGATTTGGACTGGGGAGACGGTGAATCGCAATCGGTTCCCCCAGCGGGAACCGCGAGGCATGAATACTTGTGCTCCGGTTCGTCCGCTACGACGTACACTATCATTCTTCAAGTGTCTTCTCCAGGCATTGAAGGTGGCCAGTGTTCGGCAGAGGTTTCGGCAGAGGTTGATTGTAATGTGTGTGTACCCATTCCGCCAGAATGTCCCGAGCAGGATTGGGATCCCCAGACCTGTCAGTGGGTAGGCGACTGTCCTTTGTGTAATCTCATTCCACCACCGGCAGATAACTTTTGTCTGCAGAGTCCCCTAGGAAATGAGGCAGCCGAGTGCGCAGAATTTCTCCCAGGATCAGTTTCTCTTGGGAAAGATGATTTGCCAACTCGTCTTGCAACGATGGATGCTTTGCTCGCAATAGTGAAGCAGGGAACGAGTGCTTGTCCATCCCCCGCAGGATCAGGTCCACAGCATGGCTACACTCTTTTCCCCAACGTTACAGTGGGGGATAATGTCAGTGTATCCGCTCAGTCGCATACCACCTATTGTGGCTGTCCACAATAACAACTAAGTTCTTTCAACAATGATTTCTAGAGTCAGTCAGTTTAACCGCTACTGGCTCTATTTTTTTCTTGAAAAATGGTAAAAATTAGTATTTGTATATCTTTCTAATTATATTTGACAGATTGTCAAGGATAATGGTATAATCTTGCTAGTTGAAATAGGGTATTTTGCCCTGTTTTTTTTGAAAACTTAGAACAAAAAGGAGATGAAGTATGAAGCGTAGCATGACCTGGATGGCGATTCTCGCCATCGTTGTTGCGAGTAGCTTCTTTTGGGCTTGTGATAACTCAAGCTCATTAGCACCTTCCCCAGTGATGACTCCCGATCCCTACTCTTCGGCACCGAGCATGGATACTCCGCCGCCGCCTGTGGTCCCACCAGTTCAACCCGTGGAGCCGCCGACTTTGCAAGAGCTTTTTCCCGGCAGCATCAGACCAATCGCTGATGGCCAAAAGAACGTTCGTGCAGAGATCACCAACATGTCAGATGAGCCGGAATGGGTAGCCCTTTGGTGCTACGAGGATCCCGATGGCAAGCTCGAGACGCAGAAACTATACGATGGCGGATATTCTGTTTATATCCAGCCCGAAGAGGAAGCGAGATTCAATATTCCCTTACCTCAATGCAGATATCAGTGCGACCTCGTTGCAGGTCGTGAGCATGCGCGTATTCCGCCTTATTATGGCAGGAGCAAAGAGCTCGTTATGAGCAAGGAAGGTGGAGAAGGAATCTGCGAACCGGTGACAGTCTGCGGCGACCAAACTCTCGATTTGGACGTCACGGTCAAACTGGAACAGCGTCCGAGCATCATAGTAAACAAAGCGTACATCATGACGGTCGTGACCGACTCCTCACAAATAGGTAACCTTATC
>SDBT01002082.1_pt1 | contig 35864 bp, 57 predicted proteins | sample 2277101 | NCBI WGS metagenome assembly SDBT01 (sample SAMN10404973, study PRJNA504765) | marine sediment metagenome | isolation source: marine sediment core GS10_PC15, 103 cmbsf | place: Arctic Ocean: Southern Knipovich Ridge | collected 2010 | reverse complement strand
TTTTAGCAGTTTCACGCGAAACCACTAACTTAGTTTTATCTTTTTTAATAACTGATTTATTTAATAAGATATCTAAAAATGCTGTAGCCTCTTTTTCTGATACAGCAAGATTATTATCAACAAGATATTTTTTTGCTTTTGAAAGAGTAAAAGAAGCTCGATACACAATGCAAGTAAATATCATCATTCGAACAGCTTTTGAAGTTTCTTCTATAAGATAAGGCGGTTCTTCTTTTCTGGGGGGCATCTTTTTCATCCTTTTATTTATCAGCCGTACAGTCAGTATACTACACTAATTTACCAAGTCAAGTACTTTAATCAATTTAATTCAATTAATTTTTCTTTGAATAAATTATGGAGTTCAGTTTTAATATCAAATGAAAGGGCTTTCCCTACTTCTTGAAAAATTTCAAAAAGAGTGGTATAAATTTCTTTTTTTTGCTCAAAAGAAATCCCTATAAACTCGTCGCTATTATCCACACTTATTATTTTATCGCGCAAGGCTTCTTTAATAAGGCTTTCCCTGCGATTAGGAAATACTTCGTTTAATTCTATTATGCGTGATAATTCTTCAAAAGATACGGGGTGGTTATAAAGAGATAAAAATATTCCTCCTAACCTTATTTGATCTCTAAAATTGTCGTTTGGTGCATGTCTCATCTCATCTCTCCTATTTACTATTTCCTAAAAATATCTGGCCTCAGTTCCCACGGCTTAATTTCATTCTTCAAAAAGTCACAAACGGTATAACAACGGTTAGGGGGGAAGCCTCTGCTACGCCAATACGTCACACACTGATTTCGTACGCCGATGTAATCCGCTAATTCGATTTGGGTGCGCTGTTGCTTCTTCAATAAATTCTTAACTTTTATGCCGGCTTTGCAGCAAGCTAATTCGGTTTTGTCGCTGACGTGATTGCTCATCAGAAAATCCTTAATTATAGGGTAATTGCTAAATCAAGTGTTATAGTAACATACAAGGATTATTTGTCAAGAAAAAAGAAAGTCTCGCAAAAAGGGGACAAACAAGGGAGGGTGACAACTTATCCCCCTCCTCTGCAAAAATGAAAAAAAAGAGAAATACCCTAAACTTTTAAAATCCACTTTCAAACCCTCAAAAATCACGAAATTAAAGCCCATTTAAGCGCGTTAAACAACAAATTAATAGCAATACGAAGGGTAACCCTCTAAATCAAAGGAAGGTAGCTTAATCTCTGTAGAAAGTGCTTGTGGATAAGTAGGGGGTTTTCTGTGGATAACCCTGTGGATAAGTTGTGGATAACCTGTGCACGGCCACTTTTTCCGGCTTCGCTTTTATCTTATAACTAAAACTTATTTATTATTATTAAGTAGTTTAATTTAGGAGAAAATACACGTTTTTAAAAAAAATACAAGGGGATAAATGAAAATAAAGACCTCAATTTTTACGACCATTTGCTTACAGACATTATATCACATATATTACAGATAATAGGACTATTTCTTCGTTGACAAACCGCTAAAATCTTATATAATCCGGTTATAACTTCTGACGAACCGGACTCAAAGAAGAAAAAGGACGGCTTATTTTTTTTTGAGGGTCGATATGGGGATTCCCATATCGCACGAAAATTCAGTTGTAAACTTTTAGTTTATAACTGGTTTGTGAGGTTAGTTATGAAAAATCCTAAAATTCCTATCCACCAACATGCTTGGCATTTCAAAGGGACTTGTTCTTCGGAAGATAGTCATTACTATGAATGTAGTCACTGCAATGAAAATGCAATTGTTTACAAAACACGCGATTCAGATATTGTGCCGTTGTCTCTTCTACCTATTTATTCCTATTAACTAAAGTACTTGACATTAACTTACCGAATGTTTATACTCCTTGTTTTTAACAATTGGAGATGAAATCATGAGACAAAAAAGTATAACTAGAAAGATTAAGCAGACAATCATTAAAAATAAAGTATCGACTGCTAATAATCAGGATTTATTTGATACCGAAAATATTGCAGATTTACCCGGCAATGTAAAATCGGCTGTTGAATGTGCAAGAATGGGATTAATTAATCTGAAATTATTAAGTTTGTTTGCAATCAAAAGCGAATTAAATTTATCAGAAGTGGTTGCAGGGATGTATAGAAAATATAAATTTGCACGGCCACGGGCTGCGATAAATTCCATGTTAAACGGATTGTCAAAAGGTAAATTTTTGGTTAAAATAGAGAATAGAATAGCCACTTATAAAATTGGGAAAAGAATCCCCCATACTCATGCTTAAAACTTTAATAATGCTTATCATAGCTTTCTGCGTTTTCTATACTGCGATCACGGGTATTTCTATGCTCGTGATTGCAGGGATGGACGCATGGAAACGCAGAAAAGCACATAAGGAAGTGATGAAAATAAAAGCGTGGCAACTGCAAGAGATGAACGCCATTATCAAACGCATACAAACTCAAGAAGCTGTCGTATGTGAAAAGGAAAAAAGCAAATGATATTTGAATTAAAATTGATGCTGGGATTTCTAAGCGTGTTAGTCTTTAGTTTGGTTCTAGGTTATTTTATTGACAAATGGCTTAAGCGTGATGAAGAAGAAGAAGTTTACAGTGAAAGGGTGAGATCTCATGTGGAAAAAGACGAGACTTATTACGGAAACGCTTTAAAACAACCTAAAGAGCCGTCCAAGACAAAGTATGTCACACAGAAAGATCGCCTCACCAAATAGTTTTATTCATTTTCCTTTAAGCGTTCAATATGAGATTGAATCATTTTTTGATCTTCTTCTTTTAAAGTAGCTAACATTCCAAATCTTATAAAAAACTTTTCGGCTTCCGTAGTGAAATTTACTTGGGAAGATTCTTCAATGAAGTAAGAAAGATGAACTTTAAATGCTTGGGAAATTTTTATTAAAACCGGTAAGGAAGGAAAGCGTATTCCTTTTTCAATAAAACTTATAGCTGATCTCGTCACGTTGCAGCTTCGAGAAAGATCGGATTGAGACCAATCAACTGCATTTCTTAAATTTATTATTTTATCAGCTATATGTTGCGCTTGTTGTAAATCAATAGACATTTCTTAATCTCCTATGCAAATTGTTGAATAATCCAAATCAATATCAAATTTTCTAAAAAGGTTAAGCATCCATTTGTTAATGCACGTTTGCCACAAACATAGATGCCTTAAATCAGCTCCCTCAAAATGATTATTTTCTACATTATGTAACAATGCGCCGTGAAAATTTGAATTCCAGAGCGTCGTATATCTAAAACTTGTGTCATGGCAAATAGCATCGGTGAAATGCGTATGCGTACATGCTGCACCGTCAAAACGAGCATGACTCACATTACACCCTGTGAAATTAGCCTCGGTACAAGTAGCATCGTAAAATTCTGTATATGCTAAAATAGAGCCGGTAAAATCTACTTTGGCAACATTCGAGCGATTGAACTTTGCAAAACTCCAATCATAGTTTTCTAAAGCTGCTTTGCGTAAATCTAAATACGATAAATCTACGTAGTATCGCACGGGTGCAATCACTCCTGACACAGGCTTAAGCCTTATCTTATACAATGCTGCATCAGTTTTTTTGTTGTAAATTGTCATAATGCCGTTTTCAATAGTTGGTTTCATAGTCTCATCTCCAAAGTTAATAATTAAACATGATCATAGTATAGCATGGATAGTTACGATGTCAAGTACTATCGTTAAAGAAAAGGTGTAAACAATAGCCTACGCTGAGGTAGGAAAATTAGATACTCTATATATATAGATAACACTTGACTTGCTAAATTGATGTGATATACTGATCTTACTTATATAGAGTTAAGGCCGGAGTACTCCGTTACCTTATTAGCTCACAGAACAAATCCTTGTCTGAGTATATAAGTGGGTACGCGCCGGTTGGAAACGAAAGGTAACTAGCTGGCGGCGACCCTAATTAATTGGAGGAGATGATGATGACACAAATCAAACAATGGCAGATTAAATTTTTGAAGGCTTATATCGGATATCTCTGTAACCATGGCACCTATTTAGATAGGTTTACCGACGACATAAAACAAAGCGTGACGATCTTATGTCATTTGGCTGGAGAGGAAAAACTCACCAATAGAATGAAGGAATATATTAAGGAGGCTCAGGAGCATTGGAGTAAATATACAACTAAAAAACCTTATGCAGTGGACTGGGGCAAAATAAACTTGATTGATGAGGAGAAGTGAAAATGACAGTAAATGAAAAGAGAATTAAGTTTTTGGTGGATTATGCAGGATTTCTTTGTGCGGAAACGAACAAAGGAGAAGAAAATTATGCAAATGGTATCCGTCATGCGATCACATGTATAAGTTATTTGGTAATTGGTAAAGAAGAAGAAGGCTCCCTGTCGGTGGCCAAGGTGCAGGAATTTATTACCGAAGCTCACTCGGACTGGGAAGAAGAGAGCGACGCTTACGACTGTATTTATAAAATGCCTGATAAATACAGAGGGACAAAGTTTTTGCGCACAATTGTTGGGGAATTTTATATTGATGACGACAGTGATGATGATAACACTTGACTTAAGCAATACACTCTGTTAAGCTAGCCAATATTCTATTGGAGAAAAAAAATGAATGATTTAGAAAATGAATTAGTTGGTATAGGGGTAGATGACGATAATAATATAATGATATCCGTAGGCCATCCTATTACTCACGCTCAGAAATTGGCTATCGAGTCTATTTTTGGAGAGGTGAAAGTAAACTTGGACGCTGCACAGGAGAAAAAACTATGACACGCACTGAATTTTTGGTCGCTTACATAAAGCATAATACCGAAGAGATTTGTAAAGCTGGAGAGATAATCGATTGGATGCACGGGGAAAAGGTAGAGCGTCCTAATATTCTCACGTTTATTGCGGCGGCAAAAGCGCAGTGGAAAGAGATGCCAGACGAATTTGAGAGGGTAATATGACAACTAAACAAGAGAAAATTCAATTATTGGTGGAGTATATCCACTTCATGGCTGCGAAAAATATGCGCCGACTTGCGGGTGGGCTTAAACTCTATAGCGCAGACGAAATGGTATATCCTACGCATGAGATTAGGCAAAGCGCAGATATAATAAGGTATTTAAGCGGAGCATTTGAGAAGGTTACTGGCGATGAGGGGGACGAGAGAGTGGAAGAATTTATAGCGGAAGCTAAAAAAAGAATGAATCCTTTGTCTGCTGAGGAGGAAAAAATATTGGGAAATCTATTTGGGATAAAATAACTATGACCGAAAAACAAGAGAAAATCAAAACTATGACTGAACAACAACAACAAATTAAATTCTTAGTACATTATATCGATTTCATGGGCTGGGAAAATCTAGTATTTTTGGGATCTCCTCTGCGTGCTTCTCCCCAAACAGCCTCCTTTCCTATTCGGCAAATTCGCGAAAGCGCGGAGATAATACAAGTGTTAGCAGGGGCGTACGAATATCACTTACCCGATAATAGTGACGAGAGAATAGGAGAATTTATAGCGCAGGCTAAAAAGCGAATGGAGCAAAAACAATGAATCATATTGCATTAATAATATTAACGTGTTTGTGGGGAATTTTGGCATTGCGCACTATGTGGGAATTAGTTGTTGCTGTTGGCAAATGTATAATATTACAAACGTGGGTGCCATTATTTTTTATAATGTTGGGATGTGGGATAAGTTCCTTTATGCTTATTTTCCCGTGGTGTTATCCGTGGCTAGCTCGATGATGCGTTACATTGGCTTCATCATTGTAATAACCCTCATTCTCTTTTTTTTGTTGCTGCCGTGGTTGTGTCCTAACTGCGCACATTTTGGAGCATGACGAATGGAAATAGTTTTAACAGTTATTTGGTTTGCATTTGTCATCGTGGCAGGCATCTCATTGTTATTTGCATTGGTGAGTTGGTGTATCGATTATCCTCGCAGTTTTGGCAAATTCTGCTTTCATTTATTTTTTGGGAGTGCCGGCGTTTTCATTTTCATTTATCCTTTTTTTGCTGGATGGGGACACTGATATGGATACAATAATTAATTGTGTATGGGTCGGAATAGTGATCTCTCTTATGGTTTTTTTATTGGTAAGATTTTGTTGGTTTATTTGGAGCGACCCCGAAGAGCGTGCAATAAGATTCTTCGGATTATTGTGCGCAGCTTTTTGTTTTTGGATATTTTATTGGCCGTTATCTGGTCATTTGTCGGGTCATTTTGGATTTTAAGAGGGACATTAAAGTACTTGACTTTGTAACTCTGTGCGTTATACTTTAGTTGCTGATATATACGAGTACGAGGTCATGCTTGTATTAGGTAAGAGCTGCGTACGCGGAACCCTGCTGTATATAGCAGTCGGGAGCAATGGGTTATCTAGATAAGATCTTTAATTCGGTTGCTCCCCATGGTTTAATTTGGAGATGAAAGAAATGTTAGATATGAAAAAAGTAACCGAATACTGTAGGATTATTGAGGTTAATAACTTTGACTTTGATTCTTTGGACGCTGCTCAACAGTTATATGATTATCTTCAAGAATTAAATCAATCAGGCACAAGCATAGGAGTTATGGTTGACGCTTATATCCGCTCATTTAATGCGTGGATAGCTCCTAAAATCGACGTAAAAAGGACAGCATCTAACTTACTGGGAGAATTGAGGTACTTACATGCTAAGCTCAAAGACAAAAACAAAGATTGATTACACGATCTTCATGCTGCGTTCGCTATCGCAGAATCGTGACAGACGTGACAGAACACTTGAAGAAGCACGATACTTGCAGCGTGTACTACGCAATGAAACGAAAGGCGAATTTGAAACGCTTGAATTTCTCGTGGCTAAACTTGAGCGCACTTATATAGACTTTCCATCACTTGAGATGATGGATTCTCAGCGCAGGATTATTGGGAGAATGGAGGCTGAAATAGATGTGTAACAAAGAGAGTACCCATCTATTCCTGACTAAAGACACTACCTTTGATATACATCAAGCGGTTAATTTTTTTATTGACGAAATTGGCTATTATTCTTATGAAGATTCTAAAGATGAATGTCAAAAAATAGAAAAAGTGTTAAGGGATTGCCGTAGGAAGGTGAAGAAAGAACGCAAAGAGCGGGATAATTATTAAATGAACTGGTGGCGCACCCTGAGACAAAAACTAAGATGTAAGCGTGGCAAGCATGTGGGACAAATCCCAATGCTTGATCGTAATGACCATATTTACAAAACGGTTTGCACAGCGTGCGGCAAGAAGCGATGGTGTAAAACAAGGGGACAACTAGGTTTAGAGGGAAAAGGTTTTATAGAAGTAGAGGTAAAAGAATGAGCATCACACAGATCATATGTCTAAACGTAATTTCATGTCTTGGCGGAGGTGTGCTTGCATTCATTTGGGCTTATTATTTGTATGACACCGAAAGCGTGGAATGGAAAGATAAATGCGAAGCTATCAAACAAAGCGCGCTGAGCGAACGGGAGCATTTAGCTAAAATTTTAGACGCCTATATCTTGGGGGATATTCGAGATCGGCAAAAGTCTTATCATGAAGTAGAAAGTGTATTGGTGGCCGCGAGGTTATTACATGAGCCAGACTGAATTAGACGACCACAATAGAAAAGAGATTCTGCGTAGAATTAAATTTTGGAGAGATCGCGATAGTGAACTTTTTGATATGGGACAAAAGATAACTAAATTCGTCGATAACTTGATTGATATGCGTCGAGAGATTAGAGATGCGTTGGCTAAATTAACTTTTACAATTGATGTATTCAACACCTCTAATCAGGATTTGGGAAGAATTTTGTCAGAGGCTGATATGAAGACAGCGCAGAAAATGGGAAAATTTGCAGATTATATTGAGAATTTTAGCTTTAAGGAGTAGGAAAATGTGGAAATTTATTGATGCAGAAGTGTGGAAAAATAGTGTAGAAGAAAGATTGGGAATTTATGAGAGAAAATTAGGCGACGAACTAGATCGTATTTATAGCATAGAACATATTTTCCATGTTCATGAGGGTAAGATATATGAATTAGAATGTGCTAAGAAAATTCAGGATAAAATGTCTCATAATATGGGAGAACAAATAACTTCACACGGCAAACGGCTGGATAGAATAGAGCGAGATATAGTATTGGTTAATCTTCAACACCCTGGTAAAGATGTAAAAGAGCGTTTAGAGAAACTAGAAGAAGCGCTTGAAGAACTCAATGCAGCCGTACGAGTTAATAAGGGAGGGGTTGAACTTATTCACGTCAAAGAACGTGTTGCGCATTTAGAATTTTTATTAGATAAAGATAATCAAAATAAGAAATATAAAGCCCATATGGCCGAACTTGGAAGTGATAAACTTACGTCATTTAAAACCTGCCAAGAAAAAGTAGATGACCGATTGGATGACTTAGAAAAACGCTTAGATGATAACGCGAACAATGCTAATATTTTTATGGGGTTTTCAAGAGCTGATCTGAAAAATAATAAAGCTTCTATCGATGAACTTTATGATGATATGAAGAAGATTCATAAACTTCTGGGTGTACAGGCTACAATTAATACGGAATTAAAGGCTCGCCTAGATAAGCAAAATAAAATTAATGATAGATTCTTTAATCGTAATAGCCAACTAATTGATCGCATTGCGGAAAATAAAAAGAATATACAAATGATGCCTACTCAAAAGTACAATCTAGACGATCGAATGGATAAACTCGAGGGACGTCTTGATAGTCAACAGGACATTAACATAGCACTAAGTAAACGTGTAACTGAACAGGATAAAATTAAGGATAGCCTCGTTACTCACATTCACCACAATAAAGAGAATATACAAAGCCTGATGATAAAAGAGTGCAACGGCCAACCAAACCTTCCCGCTCGTCATGCGCCGGAGAAACCGAAAGACTTCTCGGTGAAGAAGTTATGGGATATGGCTTCGGAGTTCGCTCAGATAAAAGTAATGAAAGAGCTATTTAATGGCAAACCTCTTTGTTACACGGGAAGGCCGGGAATGAGATTTATTTCCCTGGAACCGGAGGCTAGAGATTGTTTAACTTGTAATGCTAAGCGAGTTATAGAAATTTTACTTAACGAATATAGGGAGGACTGAGTCATGAAAAAGAAAGAAATCGAAATATTTATGAGTAACTTAGAATATAACCTTCAAAACTTAAGGCAGCGCATATGTCTGCTGGAAAACAAAGCGGTGTCCGCTCCCACCCCAGGTAAGTGGGATTTGTCCGTGGATGAACGCCTGCGTAAATTAGAGAATACCGATCATTTATTACAAAAATTAAGTAAAGATGCTACAAAAGAGACTTTAGGTTTTATTAGAGCAGCTATCGGGCGCTTAGATAACCGCATTAAAGAACTAGAAAAAGAAAAGAAAGCACCTGAATTAACTGTGCGTCAAATGTGGGATAAATCCGGCTTCAAGAAAAGGAAAGAGATGGCGAAAGCTTCTATAATAGAAGAACAATTGTGGAGTGATATATTCGAACGTGACTATGATAAATTACCCGATACACAATGTTTTTCGTTGGAATTACATAACCATGAAATAGCAAAGATATACAAGCTCAGCAAAATTCATTTATGAAAAAATGGTATGTTAAGGAAGGCGACCCACTTCCTAAAGCTGACAAAGTTTGTTTGTTTAGAGTGAATCTTAAATCTAAGAAACCGACTGCCGAAGATGATATATGGTATTATTTAGGATGGGATAGTCCGTGGACTTTGGAAAAAGATAGAGCTTGGATATTTAGCCGTGAGTATTGGCATAAGCAACTTGAGTGTGTTTATAAGATGTATTGGCAGCAAATATATCATGATGAATGGGATTACGGAAAGAATATAAATTGGGTAACACTTTGTGAAGTTAAGGTTTAGAAATGAAAAAGTACATTGCAAAAGTTAAAGTACAAGCCGCGTCCCTTATCGGGGAAAAGTCCGTGACCGTGGAATGGAAATATTTAGTAATTGATACCAAAGTTTACCTGCTGGATGCTTTTGGAAAAGGGTATGCGCCAGAAGGTGCAATACTTCCCCTGGATAATTTAAAAGAATTTATCAAAAAACTGCGTGGAGGAATGAAAGGAGACGGTACACAAGGCAATATAATATGGGACACGCTTAAATACGAAGAGGTGAAGGAATGACACTTGAAGAAAAAATGGAAAATTTAACTCAATGGCAACTCCATATTATTACCAACGAGTGCGAATTGAAGAAATCTATCAAAGATTTAATGGCCAGGCACGCCATAACTTTAACTCATTTAGAGAAGCACACCGACATATTAAATAAGATGCTGGACAAAGTATCTTTAAACTATCCGCAACTATTTCGCATTGATAGCCCTAGCAAAAGTACTCCTGCAAAATTTGATGAGTAAATAAATATGACTAAGTTAGGTTTAATCGAGATGAAAATAGACGATATGGAAGGTTGGTTACGAGCTCATCGGAAAGTTTTAGATTTACAGGCTAATTGTATAGATAGTCAATTTCGCATGATTAAACACCTATATAAATATATTTACACACTGGGTAATCCCCTTCCAACGGACATTAAAAATGACATTTAAAAAATCCTTATGGAAAAAGATAGCTTGGTTTTTTTCACATGAAGAAAAAGAAGTGGAAGACATACCACGAATAAAGGTGGACACTCCCGATGTATATGGCATTGATATTCCACGGGACATTAAAAATGACTGACATTGAATACTTCCTAATAGAATTACCCAGCACAGAAGATTCGCTGTGGTTGATGAAGCATCCTAAAAGTGGAAAGCTACTATTTGGAGAGTTCAAAGAGAATGCTTTTCGCATTCACTCGTGGCCATGCTACACAGAAATCTATTGTTTGAACCGCAGCGAGAAGTGGGGATTGACTGATGAGAATATCCGAGCGTTGAAAGCGCATTACATGTGCAAGGGCATTTGTAAGCAAACAATGGCGCTGAGAAAGGACGGCGAGGAAATGTAAGACATCGCCCGAATCTCTGTAATTATCATATTACTAATTAAAATTGCAATCTTTCCCTTCTGCGTTTACACTCTTTTCATGGGAAAATCTAAACCGAGAATAAAATATAATCGCCCGCTAAGTTATAATCAGCTTATGTTTGCCAAATATTATGTAGAATTTGGAGACGCCCGACGGCAAGCTGCCTATAAAGAAGCAGGTTATAAAATTGAAAATCTTTCTCTTAAGGATATTGGGTCAGATATCTGCGCTTTATTGAGAGACGATAGAATTAAACAACGCATCTTATGGGAGCGTGAAAATTCATCCAAAGGATTTAAGTTCACTGTAAAAGAACGGCTCGAAGCTTTAGTTGGAGTTCACGCAGCAGCGATTGCCGCGAAAGATTTCAAAGCAGCGATTGCCGCGATCAAAGAAATTAACTTCATGGTAGGCATTGCGATCGTGCGTCCTTTCAACTTATCCGATTTTGAGGATGGCCTCATTAAATTAGAAGTAGTTGAAGATGCTTATGCCAAAGGACAAATCTCGCTCAGTGAATACGATATCCTCACCAAGAACACCAAATCCATTGAAGCCGAGAAGATCATAGGTAAAGTCACAGAATTAATTGAAGCACAGGAAAGCAAGAACAAGACTGATGTCGAGGGAGATTTAACATAATGGATGATCAAACTTTAGTCCCTATACCCCTTAGTACTCTTGTGGAAATATTGGAGAACTCCGAGGGTTTCTCTGCTGATAGTTTACCTCCTGGCGATTATATGGTTAATGTTAAGACTGGAGAAGCTACTCCGATTATCCCAGAGGATTTAACGTAATGATAAAAAATTCGCCGATAATAAATATCTACAAGAAAGAAGAAACGCCCTTCCTCCCTCTACAAGAACACGCCGAATATAAGATTGTATGGGAAGAGTTTGAAAGTGGAACCCGTAGTGCTTCTGTAATTATCCCAGGAGTTCCGTAATGGCCTCGAAAGATTTAGAAGCATGGAAAGAAGCATACAAATTACAGAGGAAGTATATAGATTGGGATTCTTTCCAAGCAGATTTTCCCGAGTGGGATTCTTACCCTCCTGGCAAATGGGACATTAGTTTTGATGCGGATAAAGGAAAAATCGTTATGCAAGAGATAGAGAACGACAAATGACTTTATACTTGTTAATCATTCTAGTTGTGATATTGTTAGATCCAGATAACAGAGTCTAACTTAGGAGTAGCCCATGAAAGGCAAAAAGAAATGTGGTAAAAGCCACAAGAAACGTAAATAAAAATTTAGTTTAGGAGCAAAAAGATGGCATTAATACCCATACCATATGATCGAAATGAACTTTTTATTGGCAACGCAATGGTACGCAGTGGCCATATTCGTGACATGTTTGTTGATAAAGCTAAACTTGTTACGGATTTCTTTAGTTTAGGCGTAGGGAAAGCGAGTTACCCTTTGTGTCTTCACCCCACTTTTGACGGTAACTACAGACTACTGGGTGAGTTTTTAGCCACCAGTGTGGTAGCAGCCGATACCAATTTTGTGAATTTAGAAAACCTCATTCCAGAAGAAATTTTCCCAATAGCAGGGATGGGAGTCACTTTAACGGATACAGATACCAGTCCTAATACTTCTACTTTACAATTTATAACAGTGCAGGATACTAAGAAAATTCGTTTACTAACGGGTGGTTCTATTCCCGATGGCGATGTCATATATTTTGATATCAAGATTGAGATTATCAAACCTTTATAAGGTAGTATCATGGCTAGATTAACGGCAGCAGCGCGGAGAAAAATCCCTAAATCAAAATTTGCCTATACGACGACCGTGGTCAATAAACGTACAGGTAAAAAAGAAAAAAAGGGACATTATCCTATAGAAGATAAGGCACATGCTAGGATAGCTTTAGCGCTAATTAGATTTGCTAAAAAGCCCAAGGCTGTTAAAAAATTAGCGACGAAAGAATTATACGGGACTTCTAATCCTGCAAAAATTGAGAAAATAAAGAAAGAACGTGCTAAGAAAAGTTCTCGTAAGAAAACATGAGTCTAGGCCGATTAACTGCATCCATTCGCCGCTGGGAAAATCTTCAAGCACCCGAAAAATCTTATATATCCTTAAGAAAATGGATAGCAGAAAAAGCTTTATTATTGGACAAAGACTTCTCTAAGGAAGCAGCGTTACTCAGAGCCTGTAAAACCAAAAAAGAACTTCGGCATCTTATTCGGCATAACCTTTTTATCCTGTTGAGTTGTGGCTGTAATCGCGGGGACATGCTCAATAAGTGGTGTTATGACCGGAGTGTTGAGATTCAAGAATCACCTGACAACCATTTGGACATGTGGCCACGTACACATTACAAAAGTACGATCATCACCTTTGGTAAATCCATTCAAGATATATTTTTGACCCATGGCGCTGACTTTACGGGTACGCATGTCACTTTGGGTATTTTTTCGTATACCCGTCCACTGGCTAAGCAATTCCTGCGTCAAATAAAACATGAACTTGAACGTAACATGTTCTTTAAAACCTTGTTTCCTGACATTCTTTATCTTGACCCTAAGAAAGATGCTCCCAAATGGAGCGAGGACGAGGGCATAGTGGTACAAAGGTTGACCAATCCCAAGGAAAGCACGATTGAAGCTTGGGGGTTAGCGGAGGGTCAACCCACCTCTAAGCATTTTCAAATTTGTATATATGATGATATTATCACTCGGGAAGCGGTGCGAACATTTAACAGTATTCACCAGATTACGTCTGCATGGGAAGAATCCCTAAATCTGTGCAGTAATGTACCAGTGAGGCGATATATTGGCACACGGAAGCATTTTAATGACACATATTCCGTGATTTTGGACAGAAAGGCGGCTATTCCACGGCTTTATACGCCTTATACTACGGAGGGAAAATCGGTTTTAAAGGAATTTTCTATACTCCAAGAAGATAGGCGACAAATGGGCGAAGTTACCTGGGCGAAGGAAATGATGCAAAATCCGATCTTAGACAGTTCTCAACAGATGGACGTCGAAGACCTGCAATATCATACCATTACAGACTATACGCCGCTTAACCTTTATATGATCTGTGATGCCGCAGGTTCCAAGAAAAAAACCTCAGATTATACCGCTTATATTATTATTGGCGTTGATGCGGAATCAAACATTCTTTTAATAGATGGCCTACGTGATCGCCTAAATCTCTGTGAGCGATGGGAAGCTTTCCTTAAGCTTTATAGTCTTTATCCTAATACTGTCACCATCTACTACGAAGAGGTGGGTATGCAGGATGATATTGCTCACTTCAAGTCAGAAATGATGCGCATAGGCCGACTTTTTGGCAAAAAAATTGTAAAATTGAATCCCAGAACCAAAAAAGAAGCCCGAATTAACGAACTCGCCACGTTTTTGAGCAATAAAAGCTTATTTATTCCTAAAAAATTGGTTAAGATGCGAGAAAATGGAGAAAGTTACGATCTAGTCGAAGACTTGAAGAAGGAAGAAATGGCACACTATCCGTTAAGTGCGCATGATGATATCCTTGATTGTCTCGGCTATGCCGCAACCTTGATTCTTCATAATGTATTAGAAATTCCTGACAACAACCCGAAGGAACCTACGATAAGGCGGCTAAAAAATGTACACCCAAAATTCATCGCAAGTTACGCAGACCAGCAAAGATCTCGAACAATATAAAAAAAATGTTGAGATGACCCACGAGTATGATCAACAAAACAACAAGAATTATCAGAATAATTTCATCTTCTTTTTTGAGACAGGATTGTTGGACGAGGATATTCAAACTCTCGATGCGATGGATAGAACCACGCTTAATTTTAATATTCTACGTCCCTATTTACTTCATTCCTTAAAAAATGTACGTGATAGTATTCCTTCTGCACGCTATCAAACTGTGGATGAGGAAAAAGAAGACGAGCAAAGCCAACTCTCTTATAAAGACATTTCTACGCATTTAACTGATCTCTATGAAGCTTTTTTAGAACGCAATCAGTATCAAGATAAAGTTTATGATGCTGCGATGAACAGTTTTATTGGTGGCAAAGGCATTTGGAAAGTCAAAATGGAATACGAAAATACTTACGACTTCCAACAAAAATTAACCTTACAGTCAATTAATCCCACTAAAGTTTTTTTTGACCCGTCGGCGACAAAACCCACTAAATCAGATGCGAGGTTTGCGTTTGAATTATTTGAGATGCCAGAAGATCAAATCAAGGATGAGTTCCCCACTATTAATATTCAAAAACTAGAGGAAGCCCAAGCGCAGACGATTAAGAGTTTTGAATGGGTAGTGACTGATAAATCAAATAGAAATAAAATTCTTCGATGGGTAGATTATTATTATGTTAAAAAAATAAAGCGCACGCTTTATGAATTAAACAGCGGTAAGATTGTTCATAAATCACCAAAAAACAAATCAAGAATTAAAGTTCAACGCATCATTGAAGATACTGAGGTATGGATGCAACGCATGGCTGGCGATACTCCTATCGAAAAGCCTATTAAAACAGTCTTTAAGATGATTCCTTTCATTATGATTAAAGGCGAAAGTTATATTAATAATAATCATAAAGAAATATTTGTACCCTATGGAAAACATGGCTTTGATGCTCAACGATTTAAAAATTTCATGGGTAACTTTTACATGTACGAAGCGGTTAATAATCGTAGTCAAGTCACTTGGCTACCCGAAGAAGGAAAAACCAATAGTGTTGAGGAAGTCATGCGTGACCCTACCAAAGCAGCCGTAGGATATTATAAAATGTATGCAAATGTTGGGGGAAATTGGGTACAATTAAATGCGCCAATTGATAAACCGGCTATGGATTTACCCGAACAATACATGCAAGTTTTTGATCAGTTAGATAAAACCCTCCAAGAATCCTTAGGCGCTCAATTTCCAAGTCTTGATGAAACGAATATGAGTGGTAAGGCATTATATAATTTAAGCGCTTATATCAGTTCATCCAATGAAATATTTATGCACAATCTTTTCTTGGCAACAGAACAATTAGCTAAACTTGTGCTTGATTCTTTTGAACACATTTTAAATCCTAAAATTATTAATGTGATCATTCCTCAATATCAAAATCAAGAAGGGCAAGAAATTCCCAAAGCCGAAAAAAAAGCCGAAATGCAATATCTATTGGAGTGGGAAAAGTTTCATGTCGTAGCAACGCGTGGGGTTAATCATAAACTCCAACAAGAGGCCACGATTGAAAAGATTATTGATTATGGAAAGATTTCGCCGCTTGTTGAACAATTCTTGAATACGCCCGAAGTCGTCAAATTGGTTTTCTCTAATTTGGACTTAAACCAGAAAGACAAATTATTAAGTTTATTTGACAAATTTGCCGAACAAAAAGAAGACTCACCGGCGGCTGAAATGGAAGAAAAAATGGCGGAACAGAAGCTTCAAAATGACACCACCATCGCTAAATCTCGCATGATGGACAGTCATACACGCCAAATAGAGGCCGGCGTTGAGAGTGTACAGAAAGCACACAATCAGCAAATGGCACAAATGGGCAATGAAGTTGCCATGTTAAAAATTAAGAATGAAGATCAGCGTAATGCCAATGATATTGCATTAGAACGAGATAAGCTAAATGTTCATCACCATCACTTCTTGAAAGAGCAGGAAAACCGCGGTATTATCAAAGAGTGAAAATATATTAACTAACTCCAATATACTTTTACAGATGAGTAAATCCGTGTAGGTGCCAGTTATAGCCCCATGCTTTGCGTGAGGCGATGATTAACTGGGTAACATTCTGCACGGCTTCATTTTATATAAAGAAAAAGATAATTATGTCCGTACAAATTTATGAGCATCTCCCTACTCGTATAGAAGGCCGCGAATGGCGTTTATCGCATCTTGATCAAGACATGGATATGCTAGTCTTATGGTTGAAAGATCATGTAGCATACTATGCTAGTATCTTAGGTAAAGAGAAACCGCTAAAAGGGTATTTTATTCAACTTAAAGATCATGGTATCTGTCTTTATCCTGGTGAATGGGTTATTAAAGATGGGGAAGCCGACATTTATTCTTGTAATCCCAATACATTTAAAAAGAATTATCGTTTAATTTAACGAATGTCACCGAGTCATGTTTGATCTCTCTCTCGTATCCTTTCTTGCCTTCTGGGTACGGGAGGGAAGTCAACAAAATAAAGACGGCATAACTAATTGGAATATTCCTTATGCCTTCCCACATTTACGAACATAATCCTTCCCGCATAGAAGCCCGAGAATGGCGTTTAACGCATCTCGATGAAGATATGCACATGTTACTCGACTGGATAGGTCATCACGTTCAAGATTACACTGATACTTTAAAAGAGGGAAAATCCCTCAAAGATTATTTTATTCGCCTTAAAAAATTAGGAATATGTTGTAATCCTGGTGATTGGATAGTTAAAGACGGAAACGATCTTTATCTGTATGGAGCTGAGACTTTCAAAAAGAATTATCATCGAGTACCGGAGGGTAACTCTGATATAACCCCGATTTATCATCCAGTATATACACTCCGTAAGGCACTTATATATGTGCAAGCACAGGAACATAACCCAGATACTAAAGTCACGGGACTGGCAATAATAACTGTAGCTGCCGACAATGAAGTATTAATTGATAGATGTACTATTAATAGCCATCAACTCATTTATGGCCTTAATAGAGCTTTATATGCGTTGTCTCATGAAGATTTTGAAGACGATTAACCATTTTGCTGACACCAACAAAATGGTATTTCAGTCTTTCGGAAAACCCTAATAACTCCCTCCTAAACTATTTGTGCGTAAATACTTGACATGGTGATCAGACTTTGGCTATGATGCTTATAAGCTTTCACCTTCGGGTGGTACGTTGGCAACGGTAACAGCTAAAAGGCTCAAACGACCTCTTCGTTTGGTACGTGAGGAACGGTAACCCCTAGGAAGAAATAATGACTACTGAAATTGACAAAACAGCTTTAAACAATGCTGCTGCTTCTGTTGTTGCGCCAGAAAGTAATGTGCCGACTGAAAATGTCGCACCTTTGGCACCTCAACAACCTGCGATTGGTAATGTAATTGCGGGCGTTAAGAAGGAATACCGAGCGAAAGGGTATAAAGAGGGACAAGATGCAGGTTTCAGTGCCGGCTATGACTATGCTCAACAGCAAGCCCCGAAAGCGCCTGTTGCGACTGCTCCGCAGATCAATACAGACGAAATAGCGACTCAAGTTGCGCAAAAAGTACAACAACAGCATTACGCTGATAATGTACAAAGAATGACGGCTGATGGAATCCGAAATTATGGAGACTATGAGGCGAAGGTAGGGAAATTAGTCGAGCAATCGCAAAATAACCCCACTCTAGCTAATTTAATTACTTATACCTTAGGGAATAGTAATTATCATGCGCTTTATAATTTAGCAACTGACTCAGAAATACGCAAAGAATTGCTGGTAGACCCGAATAAATGGGCAACAGACCTTCCTGCTACGAAGCAGGATAAGCAAAAAGAAGCTATTAAGCCGATTAAAGAAGTTCAATCTCTTCCTCAGAGTGCAGGTTCTTCTAGTACGTCCGCGTCACGGCTAGCGAAAGCAGCGGAGATGTACGGGCTCAGATAACATTGTCATAGAAGAACCTTTTATTAATTTTTAATTAAGGTTTTTTATTATGCCAAGTGTATTTCAGAGTGTAGAGGGATATGTAGCAGATCATGCTTTACCTATTCTTACCCTCCAATTAAATTTTCCTCGTACGTTAAACAACAAATATGAAGGTTGGTTAGACGAAACTCGTCGATATGGTCAACGTGGTGATAAATTCCTCGTTAAGTTACCTCCTCGCTTTTCAAGCGTTGAAGGGACTTTGTCTTTTGATGCTTCTACCGGTGGTGATTTCACCGAGCGTGCGCTTACCATTGTTGCCGATCAAGAGAGAATCAGTCGTTACAACATCCTTGATTTAGACAGTGCATTATTTGGCGCTGATGGCCTCATGACGGGCAATAATCTTGCTCAGATTGAAGACATGGCAGTCCAAATTAATGAATTTTACGGAATCGAAACAGCGTTGAAGAGTTGTTATCGTTTCTTCGGCAGTACTGATGTGCCAGCCGGTGTGAATACCACGTCTGTGGAAATGCGCATTAACTTGGCACGCTTTAAGAACTATGGCGCAAGAGGTAAAATTTATTACCAAATACCAGAAGTTCAAGCCGCCAAAATTATCGAAAGCAGCTTGCAACAATTTGTATTGCCACGTAATGAAAAAATGGCAATCAATGGTTCCTTAGGTCAATGGCGTGGCGCTCCTAACGTAGAAGTTTTAGAAACAGCGGCATTACCTACACATATTGCCGGTACAGCTTCTGAGGCGGGTGTGGCTTATGTTATTGATAGTGTTACTCCGACACCTTCTATAGACGGGATTGCTTTAGGTACTACTGAGATAGTAATTAGTGGTGTACCAGGAGGTTTGACGGTAGTTCAACGGGATATGATCGAAATAGTTCCCGCACCTGGCAGTTCAATCTTGCGTTATTTAACTTTCACAGGTTATATAACCAGTCAAAGTCCAGTACAAGGTCGAATTACTACTAATTCAGTCGAAGCTGGAGGCACAATAACGTTTACCATTGAACCTGCTTTGATTTTTGATGGTTCAAATCTTGATCCTCAACGTAACTTACCTCGTGCGATTCTTGTAGGTGGCGGCGGCGATACGTTAAAGATTGCTAAATCTCACAGAGCCGGTGTTGTGTATATAGGTGATTACGGCTTTGCGGTATTCCCTAAATTACCTGACACTAATCCTTTCCCTAATGGCACAGTGAAAGATCAACAAACAGGTATTTCATTAAGAGCTTATCAAGGTACGGTTTTAGGTCGAGCACAAAAAACATTTGTGCATGATACTATTTATGGCTTTGGTTCTGCGCATGAAGGTTTCGCGCGAGTTCTTTATTCATTGGAAGACTAAACAAGGGAGGGCGGCTTCGGTTGCCCTTTTTTCTATATGAGTGCAACACTTCTAGTTCAAGATGCGTATGTATTGGCTGAGATTCTTGCCGAAGAAGGCGAGACAGCTAATGCTGCTCAAATAACGATTGGTTTAAAGTATCTTAATATTACCATTCGTAAAATTAATATTTCATCTGATGTTATTTCTTTAATTACCGATGAAGATTTTAACCTTCCCGCTGATATCAACGTTTTCACATTAACGGGCTATACAAAGTTATTAAAAGTTCAATACAATCTAGGCGGTATTCGATACGATATTAAATTGCTTTCCTTAAATGATTTTAAAGACCGTTCACGCATTGTAAATAATACCGGTATTCCCTATATCGGCTATCCTAAACGGACGCCTACGGGCATTGATTTAGAAATTTTCTTTACCCCGTCGGTTCCTTATCTAATGACCGTTACCGGTTATAAAAATATTACCGAAGTCGTGAGTGATACTATTTTAAGTGGCATTGAAAAGTTTTACGAAGATTATTTGTTATACAAGTTAGCTTATCGTTTATGTAATTATTATCAAAAACCTATTCCTGCCGGCATTTCAAATGAGGTGCGTGAGTATGAACAGGAATTTGAAAAATTAAAAGTTTATCGAATTGATCGTAAGCTCAGTATATTAGGGCGCGGTTCTTATAATAATAGCATTGCAGCGTATAATATAGGACGTGGATATAACCCATGACAACTAATGTCACTAAATCGGTTAATATCCCTATTAACGGAGGGTATAACCCCATCCGTTATCCTTCTATTAACAACGAAACGATGCTTAATCTTTTCGATTATGAACAAGGCATTATCAGCACCCCAGGTTTTAAAGAAATTGTAAGCGAAATTGCCAGTGCTAGCGAAAGCCGAGGTATATTTTACAGTGTCATTCTACAACGGTATGTTGTGGTAATCGGAAATTCTTTTTTTGCTTGCACGGATGAACATTCAACCTTACTGGGTAATTTAGACAGTTTGAGTGGAAAAGTTTTCATTGCAGAAAATGGTTTGTCTACGAGTCCCAACAGTACAACCGGCGATCCCGGCGCACAAATTGCCGTTAGTGATGGTGAGAATGTGTATGTATATACCTTAGATGACAAATTTGAGAAAGCTAAAAATGATGCTGGCGACACGATTGATTTTAAGCCAGGCACTATTGTTTTTCAAAATGGTTTTTTCTTTGTTAACGATCTCAATAATGATCGTATCTATGCCAGTGCAATTAATAATGCTTTATCTTTTCCTAGTGATCAATTTGACTTCATCAGTGGCCGTACCGTTACGTGTGCAGCTTTTAAAAATTTATTATATGTTTTTTCAAAGGATGGAATGCAACCCTTTTACGGTGCCGCTAGTTCTGCTGGTGATATCTTTTTTCCTTATTCTCCCGATATTAATAGAGCATGGGAATATGGGTGTTTATCCGCTAATTCATTTGCCAATTCATTAGGTACCATGGCATGGTTGGGTAATAGTCGCTATTCTAATCCCGTTATTATGGCCTCGAATGGCTCGACGCCTAAAGCGATTAGTACCCCTGGTATTGATAGTCTAATCAATAACTTTGTAAATCCAGGTGACAGTGATGGTTTTATTTATGAAGTTGAAGGCCATACTTTTTATCAGATTAATTTTAATACCGATAAATTTAGTTTATTATATGATTTTTTTAGTAAGAAGTGGGCACGTCTCAGTCACTTTAACGAGAACAGCTTACACCCTATTCGTCAAACCGCTTCTTACGAAAACAAGAATATTTTAGTGGGCATTCGAAATGATAAAGGAAGTGTTAATGAAATTAGTTTGGATATTTTTACGCAAGACGACCGCATTATGCCGCGCAGTATTATCACAAAAAATTATACCCGTAATGAAAGACCGATTACGCTTAGTGAAGTTGATTTACAAATGGAGCAAGGCGAGAATAAAAAGACGACTAAAGTCTGTTTTTCGGTTAGTAAAGATCGGGGTCGCACGTATCATCTCTATCATATTCGGCAATTAGAACCTGTGGGACAACGCGAAAGTATATTGCGTTTTCGGAAATTTGGCCAAGCGAGATGGTGGACATTTAAAATGGATTTCTTTTCAGAGAATAGAATTGTTATTTTAAAATTGGATATTTTTGCAAAATGAATGTAGGTATAGCACCACCACCAGAAGATATATTTAATGAAACGCAAAGCTTTTTGTCGCTCGTTTGGTTTAATTATTTTTCGATTATCGGCAATGAAATAAATAAAAACTTGAGTGATCTAGGTTATCGCTATCCGGCTATTACCACTACTATTTCTTCCAAAATTGCACCCGACAGCGTGCAGACTATTGTATTTGATAGTACGTTGCAGAAAATGGTATTAAACAATACGTTAGGGTTTCGACCTTTAGTCACTGAGAATAATTTAAAGACAGCAGAAATTATAACCGAAGCCATTAAAAATCCTGGATTACTTTATTTTGATACCCAATTAAAGGTATTAAATTATCATGATGGCACCATTTTAAAAACGGTTGCGACGGTATAAGAAAAAGGTTATATTCTACGTAATAAATAAAGGAGCGGCAAATGAGTTATAACCCTTTCAGTAATGGGGACGAGTCTAGTGATTTAGATCAAGCTAAAGGTTTGTTTGACCCTTGGTTAGAACAAGGGCGCAGCTCGCTTAGTCTTTTAAGTAAACTTTTTCCTCAACTTATTAGTAACCCCTCTGGCCTTGAAGATCAGATCATGGGGAAGTATCAAGAAAGTCCCGAAGCCCAATATCAAAGCAAAACTTTAACCGATTCGATGAATCGACAAGCTGCAATGAGCGGTGAATTAGGTTCGCCTAATGAGCAAGCAGGATTAGCGAGTAATCTGCAAGGAATTGTGGGGCGTGATCAACAACAATATCTGCAAAATGCAATGGCACCTTATAATATGGCTGTTGGTGGCGAACAAACTATGAGCAGTCAAGGTTTGAAAGCGGCTACGGCTGAAAGTTTAATTGATCAATTACAGGCGGCTTTAAGTGGTCAGCAATCTGGTGAATTTATGAATCTTCTGGGAAGTATGGGGGGAGGACTTGCCAAATTATTAATGGGTCATTTAGGTGCGGGCATTGGCAATACTCTGGGTGCAGCTTCGGCGGCGGAAGGCGGAGGGTTTTAAATGTCATTTTCAGTTGTAGTATCTAATCCTTTAACCTCGGGCTTTGCTCAAGGCATTAATATGGCGACCCAATTAATTGGTGACCCTCAAAAGGAAGCGTTAGAAAAGGCGCAAGTCGCCAATATTCCTTTAACTCAACAATTAATACGCGCTAAAATTCAACAAGCGTTGCACCCAGCAAATCAACAAATGCCTTACGATGTTGACCAACTGGGTCGTATGTTCAATAAATTGACAGGAGCGCAGGGATCACCAGTTGCTGCCGTGAGTCCCCCAGGTACTACTGCGCCACAACCTCAAGGTCAAGTTCCAGGTCAAAATCTTATGGGACAAAGCACAATGCCAACTACAGGGACTGGCGTTATTCCCTCTACTTTTCAACAATTATTGGCGTCCATGGGAACTGGTACGCAAACGTCCCCTGCTGGAACTCCCGCTATGACTGCGCCGGCTCCTACTCCTCAAACAAATGTTGGCACCACAGGAGGAATGTCCCAGCTATCTACCCAACCTACTGTAGGAACTCAGCCCCAAGTTCCTCCTACGCCCAGCATGGGGGGACAGTCCCTTATGCAATCTGCTATCTCTCATGCACTTAATTTACCAGGAGCGCAACAAACGCAACCCTCCCCTCAAGGTAGATTAGCTTTTACAGCCACCAGCCCTATGAGTATTTACAGTTCAAATAAAAATGTAATACGTCGAGATCCTACAGGACAGTTGACAAGTTTAAGCAATCCTTCTTCGGGAGCCATGGACTTTGCACAAAAGATTGGTTACGGCCAAGTCGAAGCAGATAATTTATTTAAACCCGCAGTTCATTCTGTGAATTTATATAATACGCCGGGGCTCGGGAAGACTAAATTATTCAAAGATGTTATGTTAGCTAATGCAGGGCTGGCAACACAAGCCTTAAAAAATCAATTAATCAATCTGAAAGCTGCCACTATGAATAAAAAAGCAGTTACAGGCAGCTTCATACGTATGGAAGGATTAACCCCTGGACAAAAAACTATTTTCAGTACCCAAAAAGATATTTTTGATTCTGATCTTGTTAATTTAGTTAATATGATGCCTTTAGCCCTGAAAAATGCGGGTAGTGATTTAGGTAAAAAATGGCAAGAAGAAAGTAGTTCGGCTGGTTTACGTTATTTACGGTCAGGTGAACCTCTTAGAGTATCCACTACGCTAGCTGGGGCTACACAACCCAGTTCTTTTTCTCCTCTTGGTGCCAGACCTACAACATTATCTACAGGAAGGGGTACAACCTCTCAATCTCAACCTTTAAAACCAGGGATGGTAAAAGTAAGAAAAGACGGATGGGATTATGCTATCCGCCGTAGTGATCTCCCAGCCGCGCTCAAAGGGGGAGGAACATTAGTTGGTTAATTTTAATTGGGGAGATCAGCAACGACTAGGGCGTGCGCCGAGTGCAGCGCAAACTACGCAACCATTAGATTGGAGTCAGCAACAACGACTAGGCCGTGCACCTACGCCTCAAGCTCCTTTATTAAAACGCATAGGAACTGGCGCTGAGAATGTAGCCACGTCTGTGGGTACTGGTGTTGGCAGTGGTATGGTAGATTTAGGAAATCTATTTACTCGCCTTATCACGATGCCTTCTACAGAATTTCAACGCCATATTTTGGGGCAAAAAGTAAAAGTCCCTACTGTAGAGGGTGGCATAGCTAGTGCGACTAATCTTGCTAATGAAGCCCTTAATAAAGTCAGTGGTAAAAATTTACCGACTAATTTGAAAGCACAAGATTTCGTCACTGATCTTTCTAAAACTAAAGACCCGATTATAGCGAATATTGCCAGCACTATCCCCAGCTTTGCATTAACCCATAAATTAGGTGCGTTATCTAAATTAGGCCATGTAGCAAAATTAGCGCTTGCTAGTGCTATGGCAAATGCAGGGCATAGCGCAACGAAACAAGAAAGTGCAAAGAATTTATTGGAACAAACGGATATAGGAGCTTTAACCGGAGCGGCTGCAGGAAAAGCCTTTCAATTAGCGGGAGCATTACCCGAAGCTAGCGCCCATGTTTTAAATAGTGCTAAAAAATATATAGCCGGTACCATCATTAAACCACTTTCGGATAAACTAGGAAAATATGTTACCGATAATATTAATATGTCTAATCCACGCGGCCTTTTATTTTCTCATTACACAGCCGCTAAAGATGCTGCTAGTAAATGGGACGATGTAGAAGATGCAGCAAAGAATCTCGAAAATGTTCCTTTTGATAATTCCCTTTATAGAGAACATGGAAAAAATATAATCAGAGATGCTTATCATGCAGAAGCATATAATTCTAAAGGTTTAAAAGGACTTGGTAAAACAGTATCCGATCATTTTGGAAAAGGAACACAATTTTTAGTTCCACGCGAAGCAGGGCAATATGAGGGAGTAAAAGCTTATAGTAAGGGGGGCGCACCCCTTACTTATTTTGATGCTATCAAGAAAAAACAAACTTTAAATACGATGCCCCAAGACTGGGGAAGAGCAACGAGTAAAACAATGGAAGGAGCATTGCATCATTTTGCTGGGAGGATTGGGAATGCTTTAGATGAACAAGTCGCTAAAAATGTAGTTGCCAATCCAGTTGCTAAAAATTTCCGTGATCGTTGGATGAATCAACGTGCAGCTTATGGACATTTAAAACAGTTTACGACTAATCCGATGACCGGAAAAAGTAGTAGCACTATGGAAAATCAGTTACAAGGAAATCATTTAAATAAATATCTCAAGGCTAATTTTCTGCCCAAAAAAGATGAAAGTTATGAACGCTTGAATAAATTATCTGAGTTGCTGGGGGGCAATATGAATGCTGCCAAGAATGCTTTAAAAGAACAAGCTGTTGCGCCCTTTTTAAAAAGAGCATTTGAAGGACACATTGAAAGTGCTGATGGTGAAAAAATAGCTAACTATTTTAAAAAAGGTGATACACCAATGGCGGTTCGCGCACTCTTTAATCCACCCGAACAAGATGCGCTTGGCCGGATCCATCGTGCGCAAAAAATAGCAGAAATAACAAAGAAACCAAAAAGCTGGTTGAAAAGCGCGGCTGGACGTGTGGCATTAGGAGGGTTGGGGCTTTATATAGGACAAAAGCCAACTGAGGAACATGAGACAATTTACGGAAGAGGGGCGCACGCATTGATAGGAGCAACTACAGGAGCGATGCTTCCTACTCTTATCTCTAAATATGGAGCCAAACCTTTAGCAGAATATTTTGAAGATGATAAGAATTTTAAAAAACTGGCATTAAAAAAGACTAAAGATATCCCCACTGAATTAGGAAAGAAAGGAAAAGCTGCGGCAACCGCCTTAACCGCAACTTTATTAGCTGGCCAACACAATCGTTAATTAGTATTGGGATCTGCTTCATTTTCTTTAATCGCGTCATAAGCAATTCTCATCCCGATATATATACCGACAACAAGAATGCCCCCCAACGGAAATACAAAATAACAGATAATACCTCCCAAAATACATAGATTGCGCCATTTCTTTAATTTCGCACGACTTGATCTTTTCATTGTTTCATCTCCAAATTAACTATAACAAGTGATATAGTAATTCTTATAGAAGGGAATGTCAACGACTATTTGCTTTATTTCTTGAGTTATTTGCAGTAAGGTAAGGCATCATTAATTGACGGCAGTAATGTAATGGCGGTAAACAACGAACTTTTATTAACCTCTCTCGTGTTAAGCGAAGTCTTCGTTGACCCTCTAACTTTACAGCCCTTGATCGGTGAAGTTTTCTTCTTCAAAACCGATAAAATAACGGTTAAGAATATCTATCAATTAACCGGTGATGATTTAGACCCTTTTGAAGTCGCCCCTAATCCGTTCCCCTTGCAGGCAGATGGCGGCTTTCTGAATAAAATATACTATTATCCTTATGATGAAGATGATGAAACGACAGTGGAGCTTTATTACATTGAAGCACGTCGTACGGATACTAGTGTTGTTTTAACCTTCGATGATTTCCCCAAGAATTTTGTACCACGCCAAGGAGGGACAGCGAGTTCAGAAGAACTGTCTAATCTCTTGCCATCTTATGGATTTGATATTCCTATTAATCGTGGCTTTTTCACCCAAGATAACGAATTTCCGATTGAAGGCACCACGCTTCAACGAGTGACGGTAGCCCCTGGTTTCGACTGGATAATAAGTAACCCCAGCTTCTCGAAGTTCTTTTATAGTTTTTCCAAGATTGCCCAAGGTACGCTAGACGGTGACCCTCTCTATGAAATCACGCTGGATGTTGAGAGTTTTGGAACCGCACAGACAACGTTATTATTTGGTGGCTTCATTTCGTTAGATAATCAGTTAGCGGGTGAAACCATAAATTTACAAGTTTTTGTTCAAGATAAAAGTGGTGCAGCCATTACAAGCTTAAATGTTGTGGTATATGCCGCTGACTCTTATTCGCCCACGACAGTAACGACATTACCGGTGACGACTTCATTGGTGCAAAATAAGCTTTCGTTCACGATGCCCACAGTTGATTTAGATTCATTTGATAACAGACAAGTTTATCTAGGCGTTGAACTTCCGAACGCACAAGAATTATCGATAGCCTTTACAGGATGGTTTGCTTATCGAGGCGTAGCTCAAACCAATTTAACTATCCTGCCGCAGCCTTTGGGTGAAGACATTAGCGATCAATTCTTTTCAACGATTGATAAAGATTTGCGATCAGTTCAAACCGATTCAAACGATACCGGAACGACCTATCTAGGCAATGAACTACCACTCTCAGCAACAAATGGCACGATTGCACCACTGTCCCATGTCGGAGAAATATTTGAAGCAGGTTTAGCGCAGTCTTTCGATAATGCTGTATTGCTCAGCGGTGACACAATTATCATTAATCAGTTAATTGGTGAAAAGAAGGATATTTTAACCAATAGATATTTAGCTGATTCTCCGCTTTCTAGTAAAGGCGGTAATTCCTTTGTCATTAGTAATGTATTAGCGACTGCTTTTGATGTTGAAACGCTAGTGGCTGGAAAACCCCATACCACTTGGGTTTCTAATACTGCGAATGTTGTCATTACTACCAATACCGGCGGGGCAATTCCTTTAAGTGCAGTGATTGGTGCCCCCACTAATACTGTTGATATTACTTTCAACAATGATTATTTGGCCTTTATTAAACCTCAAATATTTTATAAACAATTTAACGAACAACCTAATATTGAGAGTTTCCCTGCTGATAATGTAATAAATAACTGGATTGGAAACTTAAATACCAGCGGTTCAATCACTTTTAATTTTAATTTGGGAAATGTGGGAATGCTTACGACTGCAAATGGGTCACCAAGTACGGCCGCTACCTGTACAGTCACTTTTCCGGTGGGCGGCACTACAGCTAACTTAATAAAAAGCTTTGTAAGTAATCACGATTACGGCAATGTGTACATGAATTATTTTAGTTTTTTGGATGTAGCTATTAACCCTCCTGGTACTGATATGCCGACTCCTCCTCCTTTTAGCATTTCTTTTCATGTAGACGATGACGGAATTGAAGTGCCGGCCACTATTCATCCCTATGTGATGAATTTTGCAACTTCTGATTTAGCCACCGGCGATTTGATGGCAATTGCGTTTAACAATTTTATCAATACAGCTACTAAACATACCATCACGATAAATGGATTACCCCTTAATGGCGATAATGTCCAAGCGTCTACACATGATGCAGATTTTGTTTTTATCTTTCATGATACAGCGCAAGCTCAACCCGCCAATCCTTTCCCTAGCAAGCCCCCTGTATTTGTATTGTTTACAACTTCGGATACGATTGTTGATTTTATTGATACTTTTTCTCGCACGTTTACAACAAAATTAGGGTCAATCCCTTCCATTAATGATTTGAATTACCCAAAGCCTCCCGATTTGATCGGTAAATTTATAAAGATATAGGAGAATGAGAGTTGAAAATTTTAGAAGTAAGAAAATCCCTTAATAACCAACAAATCTGGGTGAAACCTTTTAACGATCTGACTGCGAATATCACCATAAGGCTTCCAGCCAATAATGAGAAACCACTTATATTGCCCGCAGGAACTTTATTTTTCTTTGTGGCTTATTCGCGAGAAGCGGCCAGTGACGTGTATATCAATTTCGTTACGGGGTTTATACCGCCTCCGGTCGATACGCAAGCGACGAGTTCAGCCGAATCAAATCCAGGTCAATTAATGGTGAAAGACTCAACAATTTTAAATACTATTTATCTTTATGCGACAGTAGAAACTACTATCACCTTCTCATGTTACAGCGGTTAAAAAATGTTAAATGTTTTTAATAAAAATTTGTTTGCGGGAGAGCATCGAGGAATTGGTTTCAATCCTTTTCAAGTCGAACCCCTTCCGCCGCCTCCTGTCGCTTCATTATTTACTTATGTTGATAGTGCGGGTGATATATATGTAGATAGCAACGCCGATGTGTATGTCGGGCTTACCACTTAGGAATTACTTATGGCTGATAAAAGACTAGATCAAACAACTTTAAAAATCGGTGGCCTTCTCGATGGAGTCCAAGGCATTGATGGCCAAAATACTAATACGATAGTCAATTTGGTTGCCCCAACGTCCGGTGGTGAACCCGTTACGCTTAATTATTTTAATAATAATAGTGCCGGTGCTTTTACTGAAATTAATAAGGATATTCTAGCGACGCTTCCAGGAGAAAATACTTTATTTACGTTAGCTACTGATATAGATTTCCAGTATAACGGCAGCACTAACCAATTTTCGATGCTAAACAATAACGGAATTAACAATATAAATTCTAACTGGAATGTAACGAGCAAAATAAATCAAATAGTACGTGTGAATCCAACTCAAACTAATATTATAACGCCCCCTGCAGGAGGGCGGACTTACTTCACCGGCGATGGTGCTATCGACACTAATCAAGCGCTCAATACCGACAGTGATTCCATAGAGTTTTTTATTAATCTAACCGCTCCCGATACTGTTAAATATAATCTGAAGTTCACTATTATATTAGCGATTACTACTTTATCTATCACGGGTTTTTCTCGCACAAGGAGTTTTTAATGCCTACTATTTTCCCTATTTTAAACACCAACAATATCATTGATACCTTGGTTTCAACTTCTATTGTAGATACTTTGTCCGCCAATCAGGGCAAAGTATTAGATGATAAGATTACCCCTTTGATCGGCATTCCTGATTTCGGCATTCTTGACCCAGGTTTACGGATAACGAATGCCCAAATACATGACAATGATTGTTATACTTTATTTTGGAATGTCATAGACGGTGCAGGTACTTTATGGTTTCGCATGACTGCCAAAGTAGATGGCGAATTTTCTTTTATAAGTATGACTACTCGAAGCGGTTCTACTCCTCGCGAGTTTGCTGCTGATCAAGTTGTCACTGCTTCTTCACAACATTGGCTATCAGATTCCCCCGCAAGCCCACCAAGTGGCACCGAAGTTTTTCAAGATGATCAAATGAATGGATATGTAGCCTCTGTAATATTTAAGCCCGATAGTGGGGATAGATGTTTATTCTTATATAATGGGTCAGCCTATGTAGAAACGGTAGCGGCAAATACTTCCCATTTAGCATTAAAAATTGAACAAAACACAGCAATATCTTAAAGGAGATACAAAAATGAAGACTAAATTCGATACCCCCTCCATCCTCAAAAGTGAAAATCAATTTGAGGCAAAAGTCACTTGTAGCAATACCCGCGATTTTAATTTACTGACGTTTGGCAAAAATGATGACATTTCTTTTCGTTATGATTTCCAGAATTGCCAAGTGTATGCGCTTAATAATAGCGACTTGATTGTCTCTGTAATTTATCAAGGAACCGCTTTTATTAATGCAACCAGTGATACTACTATTTTACAGCCCATTCATAACGCCTGGTATTCCCTAGAATCTCAACAAAAGATTTATCCTTCTTTGTCTTATGAAATAATTGGACATGACTATCGTTTGGACGTTAAAGACTCTACTGATTATTTCATTTACAAATACATTACTTTTATCTTAAATAGCGAAACTTACACTTTTAATTTGTGTAATTCACGAGCTAAAATCAATAATATTTTAATGCTTGCGGGTGATCGATTAATTTATACTGACTAACAATGGCGGACAATGATTCATCTACTGTTACAAACGGGAAAAATGGGGTTAGACGCGATCTTTACTGGCGAATTATTACCATTGTTTTTTCTATTATCTCTGGTTTGTATATTATTTTTGGAATGATTAATAAGATTGATACGCAGCTCAATATTAATTCTTCCAATATTGAAGACATGCGTATAAAATTAACTAATATTCAACGCAATGTAGATGCTCACCAAATAGAAATAAGCACGCTGCGCAGTACGTTGCTGGAAAAGAAAACTCATTACTATGATATGGGAATCATCAAAACGGCGTTAGATAAGAATATTGAACTTATCATGAATAACTTAAGAACAGTGAGTGTAATACAAGGTCAACTTGATACCTTTATCACTGATCATCAGGAGAAATAATGCTAGCAGATTTAGTAGGATGTAGTATAAGTGGAGCCGTCGGGTTAGTAGGTGGGCTTTTAAAATTCTTCAAAGAAAAATCACACGAATTAGAGTTGCATAAAACCTCCCTTATCGCCAAACAAAACTCTGAATTCAATGAACGAGCGCATGACATTAGTGATACCAATCGCAAAATCACACAACGATGGCTTTCTTTTCTATTGATTGGAATCTATGCGGGAGTGCCTTTACTAACGTGGGGAGCAGCCGTATTCGGTCATCCCGTTGAAGTGAGCTTGCCGTATATGCAAGTCTATGGCGGTATAGTAGGATTCTTTAAAGGCCATACGATGCTGGTCTGGCAGAAGACACAAGGGATGGTGATATTGCCAACGACGTATGAAATGGCAACTTTTGTGGCAACATTCTGGTTCGGAGCAACCAAATTATAAGCTGAGGACGCAGAACGGCCTCGAATATGCAGTATGCGCTAAGACATATGCAAAAAAAAGAAAGGCGTATCTAAAAAAATTAATAAAAAGAATACGCCCCCTTTCCTTCAACGATGAGATTATAACCCACATGCAAAGCAAAATCACCCTAAAACAACTACTACAGGAAAGTCCTGGCGAAGTCGTGTTTGAGAGAATCCTTAAAAAGTTCCACGTAGAATATAAACGTGAATACTGCGTCTTACCAGACAGTCGGCATAGATCAGATTTTGTACTTATTGCTCAAAAAGTGATCTTTGAAGTGGAAGGGGGCATTTGGTCAAAGGGGAGACATATTCGTCCTAAAGGCTTTATGGAAGATTGCAAAAAATATAATCAAGCTACGGCGCTAGGTTGGAAACTATACCGGATACCGCTCGACTGGCTGATGGCACGCACTATCAGCCGCAAACAAGCACGCTATATGTACACTACGTATGATGTAGAACAGTTTATAAAGGGAGTACTAAAGTAAAAGGGTGCGGATAAAGGCACCCTTTCAGTAGAATAGTGGAGATGAGACCACTTTCATATCGCAAAATCGGCGAAGAAATGTTTGACATGAAAGAGAAGGATAACGCAGGAAGCGCTGAAAGGCAAGCATTATTATTAGGGCTGCCCCTAGTCAGCCCCTTATTATTTAAGTGGGCATCTTCATCCGGAAGATGTTGTTTTTAAGGGGAAATAGGTTATTTGTCTTCATCAATTAATTTCATGCGTCTAAACTCCTCGGGAATAGATCGCTCAGTTGTATTTTTGCATACCCAATTAAGTTTTGCTTGTTCCAAAAAAGCACATATTTCTTTTTCGGTATAAGGTTCCGCAGGATTTGTACCATAGAGAAGATAACATATAATATCAGCACTTCCGCTGATTTGCGCCATCGTCGCAAACTTACCTTCATTGAATATGTGAAGTACAAATTGTATATACTCGCATAAAAATTTAATTCTTCTCTCCGTTAGTGGCATTTCTTCCGTGGTTTTCACTGGCGCTTCGGCCTCTTCAAAAGGAACAGTCTCATCAACCATGGGTACGATTTCTTTTATCACTTCGGGCAGTTTTTCACGCAGCGTAGCAAGCTTGGCTAAAGTTTCGGCGTGCATTTTGTCAGCTTCTTCCTTTTCTTTTTGAAGTTTCGCTAATACTTGTGCTTGAACCCGCGCAGTTTCTTCTTTTTCCCGATGCAATTTTTCTACTGCTTCCTTCTGCTCTAAATAATGCACACGTTGTTTTAATGCTTGGCGTACACACTCCAATGCCTTATCACGCGCGTGTCCAGCGTTTATTTTAAACTCATCAAAAAAGTCATTCATTGGCCAATTTTTTAATTGTTCCTGGCGATCTTCTAAATCTTCGGTGGTGAAGTCAATATCTTTTCCTACTGTACGAATTTTGTCGATGGCCGCACTGATGGCAGCTTGGCGAATTTTATCTTTTTCCTCCCATACATTAACCGGTTCTCGAATTTCATTTTTTAACTCATCTAAATAATCGCGTGCGCCTTTACGCGAATTGTCTACAAGCTTTTTCTTCTGCATCCATTCATCCGTTAGCTTCTTGCCAATATTATCGAGATAGACTTTCGATTTTGAGACTTTATGCGCCGCAGATACGAGTACTTGTCTACCGTCTCGCGTGGCTGCCGTGTGATCGCCAATTAAAACAGCAGCTTTCTTGCGGATATCATCAAGATAAGGAGTTAAGCCATTTTCTTTGCTAAATATTTCAATAATATTAACATCAGGAATCGTCACTAATTCCGTGGGGTTGAGTTCATTTTGCATTGGTTATTCTCCTTTAAATGATTGAGCTTTTTTTACAAACTCTTCGCGGACTTGATCTTTTATTTGGAGAGGAAAAGCGCTAAAGACTTTCACCAACTCGTCTTGCGTGATAGCCTTTTCTATGCTCGCTTTACATATATCAATATCATGGGAAACTTTTGAAGCAACTGGCGCTGGAAGGGATGCAGTGGGTGCAGAAGCTATAGGAGGAGTTCCAAAGCTGTTAGTTTTCGCTTGATATTGTTTTTGCAAACCACTTCGCAATGCAGATGAAAGATTTTTATAAACATTTTCGAGTTCAACCCGAGACAATGAATATTTTATTTTATCTTCCGCACTTTGCAAGTCCTTAGCATTTTGTATCGTGGTTTCAACGTCGGTATCCTCCAAGTCTTGACCAAAAATATCAGACGCAGCACAGGCACTTAACGTCGCGTCAATTTGCGCACGCTTCTTTGCCATCTTAAGCACTGTATTATAAGAGTCGGCAATATCAGGATTTTCTATCTTTCCTTTAGGTTGCAGTGTGATAACGGTATCAGTGATTGCAAATTTAGCATTGCACCCTCCTTTTTGACGGTAGCATACCCAACCTCCTCCAAATTCCAGCTTCCCTTTTATAATACTTCCTTCTTTGCTGCACATAGGACATCTCATTTTTGCTTGTCGATAGCGATATTTCGATTCCAACGTGGAACAACTCCCCACTCCATCACTAAGTAAGCGTCCTGTCACTTGATGCAATAAATGGCACGTTATTTCGTATTCGCGATGCCCCTCTTTCAATTCACTCCGGTTAATTTCATAAGTAGGCGCAAACTTAAACATAAAGGCGAGCTTCTCGGCACCGGCTTTATAAAGTGTGGGTTTGTGGGTGCCTGGAATGATACCGTAGTGTTCATCTTTTTTCATAAATGACTTCATAGCTTGTTGAATTTTCTGTATTTGTTTATGAACGCTTTCAACACTCAATTCATATTCTTGCGGTACAATAGCCGTTTGTTCTATTAAACTGTCATTTAGTGGGCTCATCTTTTTTTCCCTCCTTCAAGTTTTTAAGTTTCTCCAATGAATTTATCACAATAGTAAAATTTTCATTGGTCATCATTTGCAATTGTAAGGCATTTTTCGTCATTTCCATTTTTCGCCAGTCTGCTTCTATTTTCTCCACAAATTTAGAATCTTTAATTTGCTTCCTAAGGTTAGTTAAGGACTGACCAATATTGACACACAATCCCATTTGACTAGCAATGGCACTCAGCACACTATGAAGCGTGTTAAGACTTTCTAAGTGTCGTTGCGCTAACATCGCAAATGTTTCCTCTTCAAATGTTAGTTTCTTTACCGCTTCTTTCATTTCTTTTTTCTCTTCACTCATAACTTTCTCCTATTAATAATAATTTGTTGATTAAATTTAGCAGTACGTTGATCATAGAGATCATCAAGTGCTACTTCTAGTTTGTCAGTATTATAGCCCTTACAAATAAACCAATCGGTGGCTCCATCCAATAAATCCATATGTTTGTTATATTCTCGACTGTTAATCATTTTCTGTTCTCCCCGTTTTTTCATAATGTTGTTCTTCTAAATCCTCTATCGCGCCGACCAACGATTTCACATTGTAGCGATGTTCGGTAAACCATCCCCAGACTTTTTCCAGCGTCTTATGTTGATTTCGGTATTCCATGCTCATATTACGCATCAAATGTTTCTCCGCAGTTTTTTTCAAAAAGCTTCACTAACTTATCATATTGTTTACCCACCTCTATCACTACTTCATACACTTTTTTAGCAGTTTCACGCGAAACCACTAACTTAGTTTTATCTTTTTTAATAACTGATTTATTTAATAAGATATCTAAAAATGCTGTAGCCTCTTTTTCTGATACAGCAAGATTATTATCAACAA
>SDBT01002081.1_pt1 | contig 35877 bp, 26 predicted proteins | sample 2277101 | NCBI WGS metagenome assembly SDBT01 (sample SAMN10404973, study PRJNA504765) | marine sediment metagenome | isolation source: marine sediment core GS10_PC15, 103 cmbsf | place: Arctic Ocean: Southern Knipovich Ridge | collected 2010 | reverse complement strand
GCCATCTGCTCGACGCTGCTGGTGGTCTCCTGGATGGTGGCCGCCTGCTCGGAAGCCCCCTGGGCCGCGGACTGGCTGGCCGACGAGATCTGCCCCGCGGCCGAATCCGTCTGCTCGATCGATGCGCTCAAGCCGCTGATGACGCGGCTGATCGGCTTGGTGATACCGCGAGTGATCACCAGGGCGAGAATCGTGCCCAGGATTATCGCGGCAATTGCCCCCGCGATCATCATGGCATTCGAGGAAACCGTCGTCGAGGACATCTTGCCCTTTTGCAGCTCACGCAACTTTTCGCACTCGGCGCCGACGAACCGCGCCGCGCCCACCAGCGTCTTGTACTCCTGCTCTTGCTTCTTCTCCAGGGCGTTCCACGCTTGGAACGAGCCGTAGTAGGCCAGCACGGCCGACTTGGCCCCATTGACCTGGTCGCGATTCCTCTTCTGCTTCATCTGGGCCACGAGCGTGTCGCACAGCTCTGTTATGACCTTCACCTGCGCGGCAACCTGCGCGGCGTACTTCTGGTCCTTCTCGGCCATATAGTTCTTCTGCGCCAGCCGCGCCACCTGTAGATCCTTGATCAAGCGGTTGGCCGAGTCGGCCTTGAACAGCTTGTCGTCCACGAACTCTGCGTTGGTCTTCTGGATATTGGCAAGCTGGGCCTTCTGGTCTACACGAAGGGCCTCGCACTCCTTGACGAACGTCTCAGCGGCTGCGACCATGGTCTTGTAGACTTTTTTCTGCTGCTCGAGCAGTAGGCCCCAACTTTCGACCTCGGCTTGGTAGTCTTTGGCGGCCGACCTCGCCGCGTTGACTTGGTCCCGGTTGGACTTGTCCTTCATTCGAGACACCAGGCTCTTGCAGAGCGTGTCAATCTCCGTAACCGTCGACGCCACTTTCTTCTTGAATTCGACGTTGCCCGTCAGGCGGAAGTCGCGCTGATACTGTCGGCATAGGTTGGCCAGGATGCGTACCCGGTCGGAGTCCTTGCTCTTCTCTGCCCGGTCTTTCAGTTGGTCCGTCTTGGGCGTACCGGTGGCAATCTCGTCGGCGAGCTTGGCTTTCTGGTCGTCCGAGAGAGACCGGACGGCCTTCATGAAAGTTGCCGCGGCCTGGTCCATCTGCGCGGCGAGGACGGTCTTCTTGCCCTCCGAATCCTTCCAGGTTTTGAACGCCTTGTCGTACGCTGTAGCGGCGGCGCTGGCGTTTGCGACCTGCTTTCTGTTGAGCTCCAGCTTCATCTTGGCCATCAGGGTATCGCACAGGGCCAGCACTTCCTTGATGGCGGCGTCTTCGGCTTGGGCGTACCTGTCGTGCTTCTCGGCCATGTAGTTCTTTTGGGCCAGGCGGGCCGTGGCGGCTACCTTGATCAGCCGGTTGGCCGAGTCGGCTTTCCAGAGCTTGTCCGACACCAACTCTGCGTTGCTCTGGCGGGCCTCGGCCAACTGAGCTTTCTGGTCGTCACGCAAGGCCTCACACTGCTTGATGGCCTCCCCGGCCGCGGTGACCATCGCTTCGTAGATCTCTACTTGCTGCTTCGATTGGGCCACCCAGGTCTTGAACGACCCGTGGTAGTCCACGGCCGCCGCCCGGGCTGCTTTCACGCCGTCCTTGTCGGCCTGGTCCTTCATTTTGCCATGGAGTTCGTCCGCCAGCTTCGTGATCTCGTCGATCTTCTCGGCGACCAGCTCCTCGTACTTCTCGTCCGGCTTGGCCATATAGTTCTTTTGCTCCAGACGCGCCGCTTGGACCAGCTTGATGAGCTTGTTGGCCGAATCCGCTTTGTCGACGATTACCGTCACGTCCGACAGGCCGCTGTAACCGACGTATCCGACAGCGGCTGTCAAGGCCAGCACGATCGCGAAACCGCTTACAATCTTTGTTCCAAGTTTCATGTTCCTAAACATCTTTTGATCCTCTCTGTTTGCGGGCCCCGCCGAGCGGGCAGCCCATTTGCATTACTTTTCGAGTTCCCAAGTCACGCACTTCAAAACCTCTGCCGGAAGGATGGCTGTCTTACGCATTGCTGTTTCCTTCGTTTCCGCCGCCCGGGCTGGATTCTGCCGACCCGCCTGACTTTGTGGACTGGACGGCCGCCTCAATCGCGGACGTGTCCAACTGCGACAGCACCCGGCTGATGTCCAACAAGACCGTCACCTTCTCCCCGGTCTTGCCCATGCCGAGAATGAACTGCGTGTCCACGTCCGCCCCGAACGACGGTGTGTCCTCGATCTGGTCGGCGGGGATGTCCACCACCTCGGAGACCTCATCCACGATGAGACCCACGTCCGTCTCGCCGATGTCCACCACGATGATGCAGGTCCGGTCGGTCGGCTCGGCGGCAGACATGCCGAACTTCAGCCGGGCGTCGATTACCGGCACGACCCTACCCCGCAGGTTGATGACGCCTTTGACGAACTCCGGCGTCCGCGGCACGGCCGTGATGTCCGTCATGCCGATGATCTCCCGCACCCGGAGGATCCTCAGGCCGTAGATCTCACCGGCCAGGACAAAGCTCAGGTACTGCCCCGCCCTCTGGTCCGTGCTGCCCGCAACAGCAGGCGATGATTTGGTGTCCATGATTGTTTTCCCTTCAAATTCAGGTTTCTGCGAAAATGTCCGTTCACGCCGCCGCAGCGGCGTCCTTTCCCTTTCGCGGGTCGCCGCAGGCCAACCGCAATATCCCGGCCGCGTCAAGTATCATCGCCACGCGCCCGTCGGCGAGTATCGCCGCACCGCCGACGCCCGGGACCTGCCCCAGAGACGGCCCCAGCGATTTGATGACGGCCTGCTGCTGCCCCAGGAGCTCATCCGCCATGATCGCGCACCGCCGGCCATTGCCCTCGATGACGGTGAGCAGAGCCTCGCTCGGTTTGGCGAGGGCGTCTTTGATGCCGAACAGCTCACTCAGCCGAAACACGGGCAGCAGGTCGCCCCGAAACGTGGCAACTTCGCCTCTTCCCATTATCGCGGTAACGGCCGAAGCTTCCGGACGGAAGCTCTGCTCGATCGACACCGTCGGCAGCAGGAAGCGCTCTGTCCCGACGCGAAGCAGCATGGCGTCGGTGATAGCCAGGGTCAGCGGCAGGCGCAGTGTGAAGACGCACCCCTGGCCGACGCGGGAGGCCACCTCGACCCGCCCGCGTAGCGCCTGGACGGCCTTCTTGACCACGTCCAGGCCCACGCCGCGCCCGGAAACGTCAGTGGCTTTCTCGGCAGTGGTGAAACCCGGCTCCAACAGCAGCGAGAACGCTTCGTTGTCGCTCAGGTTGGCCTCCGGCCCGATCAGGCCCAGCTCGGCCGCCCTGGCGGCTATCTTCTGGGGGTCGAGCCCTTTGCCGTCGTCGCCCACCTCGATAACGACATGGCCGCCGGCGTGGCAGGCCCGCACTGAGACCGTGCCCGCCGGAGGCTTGCCGGCGCGCGTGCGCTGCTCTGCCGGCTCGATCCCATGGGCCACGGCATTGCGCATCATGTGAATCAGCGGGTCGTTGAGCGACTCCACCATGTTTCGGTCTATTTCCGTGTCCTCGCCTTCGGCGACGAACCGAACGGACTTGCCGGATTTCTGACTCAGGTCGTACACCAGGCGCGCCATCGTATGGAACGTGCCCTTCAGCGTGACCATCCGCAGCGACATGGTCAGGTCCTGAAGCTCGCCGATGAGCTTCCCGGCGTGGGCGACGTTCCTGGTCAGGCGCTCGTTGGCGCCTTCGACAACGGCGGGGTCCTGGCCCACCATGGACTGAGCGATGACAAGTTCACCCACCAGGTCGACCAGGCTGTCGAGCTTGGCGGCCCTGACGCGAATGATTGGCTCGGCCGCCGCGGCGATGGCGGGCCCCCTCTGCACTGACGGCTCCTCGGCTGCGTCGTCGGCCACGACATCTGCCGAACCCGTCTGCCCGGCCTGGGGCGTTCCGCTGGCCGCCTCGGTTTCCGGCTCGGCAAACCGTTCCAGCAGCTCGTCCAGGTCCGGGGGCGCGCCAAGCTCGGCGCCCGGCGACGCTCCCTCCAGGGATTCGACCATCCCCTTGAGCGCGTCGCACGACCGAAGCAGCAGGTCCGTGCAGGCGCCGGTTATCCGGATTTCACCCTTGCGGGCACGGACCAGGGTGTCCTCGGCCAGGCGGGCCAACTCCTGGATCCAGTCCAGTCCGAGCATGTTGGCCGAGCCCTTGATGGTGTGAAAGGCGCGGAAGACCGTGTTGATCTTCTCGGCGTCGCCGGGAACGTCTCCCAGGTCCAGCAGGGCGGCCTCTATGCCGGAAATGTGCTCGAGGCACTCGACCACGAATACCTCGAGGATTTCCATGTCGGTGTCGGCGGGAAGCCTGGCCGGCTCTGTTGCCGCCTGCCGGCTTGCCCGATCCGGTGCGGCGGCCCCGGGTCCGTGCTCATCTGCCGGGATGCCTGGCCGGAACGTTTCGGCCTCCGGCTGGGTCACGGCTTCAGCGTGGTCCGCTTCGAGAATGGCGCGCAAGACGTTTACGGGGTGCTCCGGCGAATCGATTGGGAACCCGGCGTCTTCGCCGTCCAGATGACGAGCGGCTGCAGTGACGACGTCGGCGGCAGCTTCCATGACCTTGGACGGGTCGGAAACGCGGTTCGCCGCCGCTGTCCGGAGCGCCTGGAGGGCCAGCGCGAGCATCTCCCCCGCGCCAGCAGAGGTCCCGGGCAACCCGCTGACGATCCGCTCCAATACGACGGCGGTTTCGCCGGCCTTTGTACTGGCCGCGCCGCCTGCCGAGAGCCCCACGCTGAGGTCCACCAGCGCGTCGATCACTTTTTCCTTCCGGCTCATCGTTGGCTTCCTGTCCGCAGGCATCGGTCCTCTTGGCTCACCGGCCATTTCGCGTTCTTTGCGCGGTCGGGCACGCTGGTTCATGCAACTCCTGTTGACCCTGCCAAGGTCAACGGCTCGGTCTCTGCCGGCTGGGCCGACAGGATCAACTCGTTCGGATTCGCGTTGAACCACTCGACAGCCGCTGCGGCGATCTGCGGATCGAACTGTGTGCCGGCACAGCGCCGCAGCTCGTCGAGCATCTTCTCGACCGGGTAGTTGTCCTTGTAGGAGCGGGCCATCAGCATGGCGTCCACCGAGTCCGCCACCATGATGATCCGCGAGGCCAGCGGAGGTTCCTCTCCGGCCAGTCCGTCGGGGTAGCCCGCCCCGTCCCACCTTTCGTGGTGATGGCGGACGATCTCGGCCTCCAGGCCGAAGACGGTGATCTTCGCCAGGATGTCCGGCCCGAGGGCCGGATGGCGGCGGATATATTCGAACTCCTCGTCCGTGAGCGGCCCGGGCTTGGTGAGAATTCGATCCGGCACCCCGATCTTGCCGACATCGTGAAGCAGCGCGGCGACGCGGAGTGACTCGATCGCATCGGCGGGCAGATCAAGAGCAATGCCCAGAGCTACCGCATACTGAGTGACGTGCTCGCTATGTTCCCTGGTGAACGGGTCCTTCGCTTCGACGGCCCGAATCAACGCCCAGATGCTGTCCAGGGAAGCCTCCCTGGCCGAGGAAGGTGTACGCAAGGCGTCCGCCGCCCTCAAGGGCAGTTCGGGGATGTCGGACTCGTCGCGGCCCGCCCTGGAAACGGCCGCCATGAGATCATCCATGCTCAATGGCTTCTCGAGGTACTCATAGGCCCCGAGCATCAGCGCCTGAGCCAGGACCTCTCGGTTAGACTTGTCGGTGATGAGGATGACCTTGCAGCCTGGCGAATGTCGCTTGGCGTGAATGAGCAGTTCCAGGCCGCTGAGCCCGGGCATGGCAATGTCGGCGATCAGGACGTCGAACTGCTGGCCGGCCAGAAGGTCTTCTGCTAGTCGAGGATCCGAAGTGGTCTGGCAATCAAGACCATGCGCCGCGAGGCGACAGCTAATCGCTGAACAGATCTGCGGCTCATGGTCGGCGACCAGAATCTTGGCCGGCACCGCACCCATGTGGGTAGCTCCAGTTACGTGCCACCCGACCCTGATGGCTTTTTCGACAGTAACCCCACCCCACTTGAATTGCGTCCCAAGATTTCTCGGCCGATGTGTATCGGTCTTGCGGCCGCACGCCCCACGGCGCCGTCTACGCCTCCGTCACCCGCAAGACCTCCTCGATGGTCGTCACGCCGTCATGGACTTTTTGAAGACCGTCTTCTCGCAGGGTGTCCATGCCTTTGCTCTTGGCCGAACGCCGAAGCTTGGGAAGAGGTGCGTTCCCCACGATCAGATTCCGTATCGTGTCGTCCAGCACCAGCAGCTCGAACAGGCCGATCCGGCCCTTGTAGCCGGTGTGGCGGCACTGATCGCAGCCGGCGCCTTGATAGAGGTGCTGCACGTCGGCCCCGCACTCCAACAGGTGGGCTGCGACCGAATCATCGAGGCCCTTGACCTCTTCCTTGCAGTTCAGGCAGATTCGTCTGACCAGCCGCTGGGCCAGTATGGCCGAAACGGATGCCCCCATGAGATACGGCTCGATCCCCACATTGATCAGCCGTGTGATGCCCGAGGCTGCGTCGTTGGTGTGAAGTGTCGACAGGACCAGGTGCCCGCTCAGCGACGCCTGCATGGCGATGCGGGTGGTCTCCTCGTCCCGGATCTCGCCGACCAGAATGACGTCCAGGTCCTGGCACAGGAAGCTTCGCAGCGCCGAGGCGAACGTCAGTCCGATGGCTTGGCGCACGTTCAGCTGGTTCGCGAAGCCCAGCTCGTACTCCACGGGGTCCTCCACCGTAGAGATGTTCAGCTTCCGGTCCTCCAGGATCCGAAGGGCCGAGTACAGCGTGGTCGTCTTGCCGCTGCCTGTTGGCCCGGTCACCAAGACAATTCCTTGCGGCTGAAGCATCTGAAGGCTGAATGCCTTCAGGATGTTGCTGTCCATCCCCAGGTTGTCCAGGCCGATCCGGGTCGCGCGGCTGTCAAGCACGCGTATCACGCACTTCTCCCCGCGCACGAATGGAGCGATGCTGATCCGCAGATCGATGACTCTTCCCTGGACCTTAACGTGGATGCGCCCGTCCTGAGGCAGGCGCCGCTCGGCGATGTCCAGGTTGGCCATGATCTTGATGCGGGAGACAATCGCCGGGTGCATCCGCAGCGGCGGAGCGGACTGGTCGTCCAGCACGCCGTCGATGCGGTATCGGATCTCTAGACGGCCTACGCCTGGCTCAATGTGAATGTCACTGGCGCCTTCGCTGACGGCAGAGGAGATCAGGTAGTTTACGTACTGCACGACCGGACTCTCGCCAGCGATCTTCTCCAAATCGGAGATTTCCTCCTTCTTGTCTTCCTCACTGATGATCTCGACATCTTCCTGCGAGATGCTTCGGACGATTTCTTCCACGCGTCGGTCGGGTCCGGCACGCAAGTCGTCAGCAGCCTTCAGGACGTCATCCGGTTGCACGACGATGAGTCTGAGCCTGTTCCCAAGCCGCCGCTTGATGTCGTCGATGAGGAACATGTCCGCCGGGTACGAAATGCCCACCACGATCTCGTCGCCTTCGCGGCGGATGGGTATGACCAGCTTCTCTCTGATGTAACCCTCCGGCAGCAGGGCGAATGTGTCAGGTTCAACGTCGTCGGCGTCCAACTCCATGGAAGGCAGCCTGAAATGAGCCCCAACGGCCTGAGTCGCCAACGCTTGACTGATCACGCCGGTGTCCACCAGCACCTTGAGGATGCTCGCGTTCGGGGCCTCCCTTTGCTGGCGGATGGCTGCCTCTCTGAGTTGAGCGGCGGTGATGTGCCCCTTTTCGAGCAGCACGGCCTCCGGCCCATGAGGCTGGCTTCCTTCGGCGAGCGGGCGCCAGAGGAGGGGAAAGCCTCCCATCTCGCCGCCCTGGGACTGCTGCGTCGAGGCAGGGTTGCTCGTCTGGTCTCTCTTCGACGTCATTGCGCCTACATCCAGGCTGTCCCAATTGCTTGCGCGGTCATGGCGCACCTATCCCCCACCCGCACCATTTGTTCTCGACCTTTCCTAGCTCTAACGTAAATAGTGGCGGTTGCAGAAATGTGAGCCTCCCACGGCTGTCCCGGTCCTGGAGCTCCCGAACGGAGACGGTAGCGGGGGCGCGCTCGCTACCGTTTCGCATCAGAGCGGCGTTCTGGCGAAGACTCCGTTTCGTTGCCTGACTCACGATAACATGGCGAGGTCAGAACCGGCGGAGCTTTCTGACGGGCGACCAAGTCGCGGCGCGCGGGGGCTCAATTGGCGTCGGCAGGAAGAAGGCGGCGGCTAGGCTTGCCCCGGCACGAGGGTTGCGCCTCAGCGGACTTCCATCGCGATGAGGGTTACGTCATCATGCGTCAGCCCGTTGCCCGTATGCTCACGGAGCGCCTGCAGCACCGCCGACTTGAGTTCGCCCAAGGGGGCGCCCGCGTTGGCGGGGACATTCTACTTTTCCAATTCTTCAACCCTGTTCTTAGCCGCGTTGGAAAGCCCTGTAACGCGAGCGACGACGCGGCGGTGGCGCATCTGGGCGAAGTAGAGGTTGCGCAGGTAGATGATCATGTTCAGGCTGAAACCCGGAATCAGCACCGGGTCCAGGCGATAGATCGCGTAGCTCAGCAGCAGGATGGTCCCGGCCAGCGACATGTACCAGAAGGCCATGGGCACCACGACCTTCCGCCTTCGTTCGGTGGCGATCCACTGCACGAGAAATCGCAGGCCGAAGATGCACTGCCCCACATAGCCGATTGCGTACATAGCAATCTGAAAGCGCGTCAGATTCTGTAGCGTTGCGATCAAGTTTTCCCACGATATAGCCGCCATCGCGCCGGTCCTTTCCTGATTCGTCGGCCTGGGATAGGCAGGCGTTGTGCGAGTTGTTTGCGGTATTATACTTGTCCGTTTGAACGGGAGAGTCTAGAAGTATTTGGCCGGCCGGTTCGTGGTTGCAGGCCCAAGGCCTTGATGAGCTGCGGAAGGGCCGGTTCTTATAATTCGTTGTCTTGCGGCCGCGGCGTCCGTACAATGCCGCTGCCGATAGTTCACGGATGAGACTCGTTAGGCTAGGAGAGGACGATGGCCAGAGAGACAGTAGGGATCGTAGGCTATGGCGTCGTCGGCCGAAGCATGCACACGCTGCTCGGCGACGACGCTGTCACGTATGACGTCGATGGCGGCGCCGCCGATCGGGCCCGGATCAACCGGTGCGAGTTCGTATTCCTCTGCGTTCCGACGCCGTGCCGCCCGGACGGGTCTTGTGACGCTTCGATCGTTGAAGAGTGCGTGGAATGGATTTCCGGCCCGCGGATCGTGATTCGCTCCACCGTTGCGCCCGGAACCACCGATCGGCTCGTCAGCGAAACGGGCAAATCCATCGTTTTCCAGCCGGAATACATCGGCGAGACGCCCGACCATCCGCTGGCCGACATTCGCAAGCATAGATTCATCATTCTCGGCGGCCGAACGGAAGACTGTTCCGCCGTGGCGGACCTATACGCCCGCTACTATCACAGCGAAGTGCGGTTCTACTTCACCAACGCCAAGACGGCCGAGGTGGCCAAGTACATGGAAAACTCCTTCTATGCAGTGAAAGTGATGTTCTGCAATGAGTTCTTCGACATCGCCCGGAGCCACGGCGTGGATTACAACGAGCTGCGTGAGGTCTGGCTGGCCGATCCGCGGATCAGCCGGGACCACACGTTCGTCTATCCGCAGGACCGCGGCTTCTCGGGCAAGTGCCTCCCGAAAGACATCTCTGCCGTCATTCACTCCTGCCATGAGAAAGGATATACGCCTCAGTTGCTCGAATGGATCATGGACGCCAACGAGAAGTGCCGAGAACACGACAGCACGTACATTCCTTACCGGCGCAGTTCGAGGAAGCAATGGCAGCAGCAGAACGCCTAGCGGAAGGCGTATATCTCTCGGTCGTCGCGCCGGCGTTCAACGAGGCTGCCAACCTGCCGCAACTCATCGAGGAAATTTGCCGGGCTTTGGCCGACCTTTCCAATCCGTGGGAAATCGTCATCGCCGACGATGCCAGCACGGACGACTCGCCCCAGGTTCTTAGCGATCTGATGGCTGACTGCCAGCAGCTTCGCGTGCTGTCCATGAAGCAGCGCAGCGGGCAAAGTGCCGCACTGGAAGCCGCCTTGCGCGCCGCCAGGGGGGCGTACCTGGCCACGCTCGATTCCGACCTCCAGAACGATCCGGCCGATATCCCCCGATTGCTGGAGATGGTCGCGACGGGCGAGTGCGACATGGTAAACGGTTGGCGGAAAGATCGAAAAGACTCGCTGATGCGCCGCGTGTGCACCAAGCTCGGCAACACATTGCGCAACTGGATTACCCGGGACGACATTCGCGACTCCGGCTGCGGGCTGAAGGTCTTCCGAAGAGAATGTATTGGGCGGATGAAGTTCTTCAACGGCATGCACCGGTTCTTCGCCACACTGGTGAAGATGGAAGGCTACCGCGTGCGGGAGGTGCCGGTTAACCATCGCTATCGCATCGCCGGGCAGGCCAAATACGGCTTTTGGGATCGTTTTTTTAAGGTGATCCGCGATGCGCGAGCCGTGCGCTGGATGCAAAGCAGAAGCGTGCTCTGGCAGGCGGAGGAGTGGCAGCGGCCGAAGGCCTAACTCGGGTAACTTCGCGAGACGAACTACCTGCCTCGCACGGCCGGACTTGGACTACAAAGCGGTCGAACCTTCTGGGATAATAGTGAGTTGATCGCCATGCCGGTGGTGCAGAAGGCTCAGGCTGGTCGCTGCGGGTCGGCGAGATCGGCGTTTTGGACGTGAGATTACGGTCTCCGCAACTGTTTCCGAGGAGTTGAAGCTTGGCTAAGGACGTGCCCAACGAAGAGACCGCAAACGAGAATCCCCCCGGCGCGCCGGGGCCAGCGGCGCCTCAACTGGCAGCCGTGACGCAAGATGGCGAAAACGTCAGGGACCTTCCCATCGAGGAGGAGCTCACCGAAAGCTACCTCACGTATGCGATGAGCACAATCGTGGACCGCGCACTTCCGGACGTCCGCGACGGGCTCAAGCCCTCGCAGCGCCGCGTGCTGGTGGCGATGAGTGATTTGAACCTGGGCCCACGTTCGAGACACCGCAAGTGCGCCAAGATCGCCGGCGACACCTCCGGCAACTATCATCCGCACGGCGAGGGCGTGGTCTATCCCACGCTGGTCCGCATGGGACAGCACTGGAGCCTCCGCTATCCGCTGATCGACCCGCAGGGCAACTTTGGCTCGATCGACGGCGACCCGCCGGCAGCTATGCGATACACCGAAGCCCGTATGACCGCCGTCGCCATGGAGATGCTCGATGACCTCAAGCTCGATACTGTGGACATGCAGCCGAATTACGACGATACCCGCACCGAACCGATGGTGCTTCCGGGTAAGTTTCCGGCCCTGCTGGCCAACGGGGCACAAGGTATCGCGGTCGGGATGGCCACGAGCATCCCGCCGCACAATATCGCCGAAATCTGCGATGCTCTAATCCACCTGATCGACAATCCGGATGCGGGATTGGCCGATCTGATGCAGTTCATTCAGGGCCCGGACTTCCCGACCGGCGGGTTGATCTGCGGGCGTCGGGGAATTATCGAGGGCTACCGCACGGGGCGCGGGCGCATCACCGTCCGCGCGAGGCTGCACACTGAGCAAACTAGCAGCGGCAAGACGCAGATTGTTATTACCGAGATTCCCTACCAAGTACTTAAAACCACGATCATCGAGCGGATAGCTGCACTGGTCAACGCAGGCAAGATTCGCGACGTTGCGGACATCCAGGACTACAGCGACCGGGTCGGCATGAGGATAGTCGTGGAACTGAAGAGAGGCGCCGAGCCGAACGTTGTGATCAATCGACTCTACCAGTACACGCCGCTCCAGTCGACCTTCAGCATTATCAACATCGCGCTGGTGAGCCGCGCGCCGAGAACGCTGACCCTCAGGGATATGCTCGCGGAGTTTCTGGAGCATCGCAAGGAGGTAATCCGACGGCGGACGATGTACCTGCTCCGTCGGGCCAGGCAGCGAGCGCACATACTGGAAGGGCTGATTCTGGCGGTGGCCGACATCGACCGCATTATCGAATTGATCAAGACCAGTCCGGACGTCCCCACTGCCCGAGAGCGCCTGATGGCCCATCCGCTGCGGCTGGTCGAGAAAGCAGCCGTGCGGAAGTTGTTGCCCAAGCCGTTTGTCAAGCACGCCGGCAGCGAGGATCAGAACCTAACCGCAGTGCAGGCCGACGCGATCCTGACCATGCAATTGCAGCGGTTGACCGCGCTGGAGATCGAAAAACTCGCCAAGGAATATGGCCGGCTGTGCGAGGAGATCGAGGGCTACGAGGCCATTCTGGGCAATGAGCCGCTGCTGCTGGACGTGATCCGCGAGGACCTCTACGAGCTGAAGGAGCGCTACGGCGATGCGCGGCGGACGGAGATCATCGGCGACGTGGAGGATTTCGACATCGAAGACCTCATCGCCGAGGAGGAGGTGGTGGTCACGCTGTCTCATCAGGGCTATGTCAAGCGCATGCCGCTTTCGAGATATCGGCGGCAGGGCCGCGGCGGGCTTGGCATCATCGGCTCAGACGCACGCGAAGGCGACTTCGTCGAGCAGGTGTTCATCGCCTCAACACACGATTACATGCTGATCTTCCTGAACAACGGACGGATGCACTGGCTGAAGGTCTACGATATTCCCTCGATGGCCCGACAGTCCAAAGGGCGGGCGATGGTTAACCTTCTGCGGGTCGAGAGGGACGAGAAGATTTGCGCCGTCGTAGCCGCTCGCGAGTTTGACCAGCGCTACCTGGTAACCGCCACGAAGAAAGGGCAAATCAAGAAGACGGAACTGAAGGCGTATTCCAATCCGCGCCGGGGCGGCATTAGGGCAACCGGCCTGCAAGGCAACGACGTGGTGATCGGCGTGGCCATTACGCGCGGCGACGATGAGATCGTCCTGGCCACCCGCAACGGCCAGGCCATCCGGTTCAAGGAAACCAACGTTCGTCCGATGGGGCGCACGGCCGCCGGCGTACGTGGCATCAACCTGCGAAAGGCAGACGAGGTCGTGGACATGGCCGTCATCGGTCGAGGTCTCCAAATGCAAGAAGGTGCGGCTGAGGCCTTCCTGGCCACGACGCTGCTTACGGTCTGCGAGAACGGCTACGGGAAGCGCACCAGCTTTGAGGAATACCGCCTTCAGTCGCGGGGCGGCTACGGCGTTATCAACATCAAGACAACGAAACGCAACGGCAAAGTGGTGGGCATGAAGTCGGTGCGCGAGACCGATGAACTCATGCTCATCACACAAAATGGCATGATCGTTCGCACGGGCATCGAAGACATCCGCGCTATCGGGCGGGCCACGCAGGGCGTTCGCGTGATTACCCTCAAACCTAGCGACAAGCTCGTTTCCATCGCACGCGTGGCTGTGGAAGAGGCCGCTAGCGAACAGCTTGCCCCCGAGCCGTCTGGCGGCGAGGAAGAGACGGTTGAAGAAAAACAAACCGGCGCTGAATAGTTAGCCGGCCCGCCAGCCGAAACTCAAACGCCCAAGACGGCGGCAATCAAAAAGACGAAAGTGGCGAAAAGGAAGATCTCCAGCCCGAAAGAGGCCAAGAAGGCCGAGAAGAGCCAGAAAACATCATCCCTGAAAAAAGCCAAGAAACGCTCGGCGAAAAAGCCTAAACGCCATCGGTCGCCCCGGGTAGGCCCCGACCGGACGGGCCTGCGGTTGCGGCGCGCTCTTGGGTGAAGCTGCCTGGAAGTGATAGAATCAGCTAGATTCAGGGGTCGTCGCCGGTGTAGAGGTTTCGTCGGCCTCGCCGGCGTGGATGACTGGCAGCGTCATGGTAAAGGTCGTGCCCTCGCCGACCTTAGAAGAAACCTTGATTTTTCCGTGGTGCTCCTCGACGACCTTTCGCGCCACAGCCAGGCCCAGCCCTGTGCCTTTCTGGCCCTTGCTGGAGTAGAACGGGTCGAAGATCGTGTGTAGCTCGTTGCGCTCGATGCCTCGTCCGTTGTCCGAGATGTTAACGATCACGCAGCGGTTCATGGAGTCGTACCGGCTGGAGGCGGTGATCGCACCTTCTTGGTTGCTGACGGCGTCCATGGCGTTGGTGAGAAGGTTCGTAAAGGCTTGCCTGAGCCCGGCCGCGTCAGCCGGTATCGGCGGCAGGTCGTCCAGGTCACTTAGCAGGGCGATCTCGCGCTCGTCGGCTGCCGGCATCTGAAGCTCAATGCATTCGTTCAGTACGTGGTTGATGTTGATGTTCTCCGCCAGCGGCTCGCGGGCCTTGGAAAACGCCAACATGTTCAGGATCAGGGCGTTGATTCGCGCGAGATTGCGCTGGACGATCGGCCAAGCGTCCTTGGCCTTGGCCAAGTCGTCGCGGTTCAGGCCAATTTCGACTACCTCGGTGCCGGCTCCGAGAGCCTGGAGAATGTTTTTGATGTGATGCGAGACGATCGCCGTTGTCTCGCCCACGGCGGCCAAACGCTCCGTCTGTATCGCTTCCTGGTAGAGTCGGACGTTCTCGATGACCAGTCCCGTCTGGTAACCGATAGCCGTCATCAGGCGAAGCTGTTCGGTGGAGTACGTCTGGTCCGAGATGCTGCAATCGACGTGGATCACGCCGAGGATCCGTTCTCGCCCCTTGATCGGCACGCAGATCGCCGAACGGATGCCAAAATCGTGCACGCTTTTTCCGGAGGTGAACCGCTTGTCGCTCATCGCGTTGCTGGAGAGGATGCCGACTTGCTTTTGGACGACCTCGTTGATGATTGTCCGGGAGATGGGGACGTCCTGCGCGATGCTGCCCTCGGCCGCATGCGCAGCTTTGACGTCGAGGTTTCCATCCTCGTCGATGAGGATGATATAGCCTCTATCAGCCGTTAGGACCTCAAGGGTCTTGTCCAGCGTCCGGTGCAGGAGCACATCGATGTCGAAGGTGGAACTGATCTCGCTGATGAGGCTGTAGAGGATTCGGAGGTTGTCGATGGCCTGCGCCCCGGCCTCCGGGGTGGGAATGATTATGGAGTCTTCGCTGCTGGGCAGCCTGGCGACGATGGCCGCATCGACCAGATTACCCTCATCGTCGATGTGGATAGTAGGCTGTATGGACTCGCCGGCGAAGACCAGTAGCGAGGAACCACAGCGGATCTGATCGCCGCGTTTGACCGGCGCGGGGGTAACGAGCTTGACACCGTTGAGAAACGTCCCGTTCGCCGAGCCGAGATCCTCTAGCAGCCACCGGCCGTTCTGATGCCACATGTGCGAATGCTGCCGCGTGATCGTCCGGTCGCTCAGTTGCACGTGCGAGCCCTGCCGGCCGATAATATTATCGCCGCTACGAAGCTCGAAGTTTCGGCCCTTGTCAGGGCCCTGAATGACTTTGATAGAAGCCACGGATGTTCCCGATCCAATTGCCGGATCAGGCGGCCGGTGGGCGACCTGGACCACAGCCTGGGAGGCCCTGCACAAAACTGGCACACATCCGGCGTCCGACTCGCCTGCTCGCCCGACTTGTGGAATGACAGACAGATGAAATGCAGACTTCCGGTGCCGGACGAGTCCTTCGCTACACCTTAATGATAATGTCTGCCGTGTTGGGTGTCAACCGGTCTTAACCTGCCTTCATCTCTCGTGATGAAAACAACTTGACCGCAGAGGCAGCCGCGGGTAGAAAAGCTCTTTCAGCTCCGTAGCGCTGTAGGTGTGCGCTACTTCTGGACGAAGAGGATATGGCGGAAGCTGACAAAAGAAGTTCGGAGAACTTATCGCCCTTGCGTCGCAAGATCGACGGGCTCGACAAGAAGATCGTCGAGTTGCTGAACGAGCGTGCGAAGATTGTCGTCGAGGTGGGCAAGGCCAAACAGGCCGACGGCACGCCGATCTACGCGCCGGACCGGGAGCAGGCGGTGCTCCGGCGAATCGGCGAACTGAACCGCGGCCCGCTGCCTCAGAAGACCCTCCAGGCCGTGTATCGAGAGATGATGAGCGGCTCGTTCGCCCTGGAAAAGCCGCTGCGGATCGGCTATCTGGGCCCGGAGGCGAGCTTCTCGCATCTGGCGGCTGTGCGGAAGTTCGGTTCGTCGGTTGAGTATCGCCCGCTGGCGGACATTCGGGCTGTCTTCGACGAGGTCGCCCGCGGACACTGCGACCTGGGGGTGGTGCCGATCGAGAACAGCGTCGGCGGCGGCGTGGTCGATACTCTCGATTCATTCATTGAGGCCCAGGTGCATATCTGTGCGGAAGTGCTGGCCGAGATTCACCACAACCTGCTGGCCAACTGCTCGCCGGAAGAAATCAAGGTCATCGCCTCCAAGCCGGAGGTCTTTGCCCAGTGCCGTAGCTGGCTGTCGACTTCCTTCAACGAGGTCCAACTGGTGCCGGTGGCCAGCACCGCCCGCGCTGCGGAAATGGCGACCAGCGAGCAGGGGCTGGCGGCGATCGGCTCGATACAAGCCGCGGAGCTTTATGGGCTGAAAATCGTCTTTGCCAACATCGAGGACAATCCGAATAACATGACGCGGTTTTTCGTCATCTCTTCCACGCCGGCCAAGCGGACCGGAAACGACAAGACCGGAATAATGTTCACCACCGCCCACAAGTCCGGGGCACTGGCGGAAGTGCTGAACGTCTTTGCCCGCTACGAGATCAACCTGACCAATATCGACACGAGGCCATCTAAGCGACGCAACTGGGAGTACTACTTCTTCGTCGATGCGGAAGGCCATTTCGAGGATGAGAACTTCACCGAAGCCCTGGCCGAGGCCAGGAAGCACTGCGGCGACCTGTACGTGCTGGGCAGCTTTCCCCGCGCGGTCGAACCGGTGTGACGAAAACTCCACGGACAAGAGGACTGCTGGATGTCCCGGAAACCATTCATAGCCGGCAACTGGAAGATGAACACCTCTCTGGCCGACGCGACGAAACTGGCCGGCGAGCTGAAAGAAAGGATCGGCAACGTCAAGGAAGTGGATCTGGCGGTTTGTCCGCCGTTTGTCTATATCCCAGCCGTGCGGAGCGTCCTGGACGGCAGCCAAATCGAAGTCGGTGCCCAGAACGTCTTTTACGAGGACAACGGCGCCTACACCGGTGAGATCTCCGCGGAGATGCTTCGGGATGTCGGCTGCCGGTATGTAATCCTCGGCCACAGCGAGCGCCGGCACGTGATCGGCGAGACGGACGAGTGGATCAACCGCAAGATTGTCAAGGCCTTGGCGGCAGGGCTGGACGTGATCTTTTGTGTGGGCGAGCTGCTGGAAGAGCGTGAGGCCGGCCGGACGCTGGAGGTGGTGGCCCGACAGGTAAAGATTGGCCTGGAGGGCGTCACGACGGGATATCCTGGCGGCGCGACCCTGGATAAAAGGCTGACCATCGCGTATGAACCTGTCTGGGCTATCGGCACCGGCAGAACGGCTACGCCCGACCAGGCCCAGGAAGTGCACTCGACGATCCGCAAGCTGTTGGCCCAGGTATATGATGAGCTGCTTGCCGAGGACATCCGCATCCAGTACGGCGGCTCGGTCAAGCCCTCCAACGCCGGCGTGCTCCTTATGCAGCCGGACGTGGACGGCGCTCTGGTCGGTGGGGCGAGCCTGAAGGCCGGCGATTTCGCGGCCATCATCGAGGCGGGAATCAACTGACCGCGGATTTTGGATTGTGGATTTCGCGTTATAAGTTTCCAATTACGGATAGAAGCCCACGCTTGGGCGGGACGAAAGGTCTGGAGCTAAGGATTCCGGCGTTCGGCGTTTGAAGGAAACGGCGATGGATTACTTTCTGTTTGCGTTGTTTGTGATCGTTTGCGTCCTTCTGATCATAGTGGTGCTGCTCCAGAAGGGCCGAGGTGGGGGGCTCGGAGCCGCCTTCGGCGGGATGGGAACCAGCGCGTTTGGAACGCGCATCGGCGACGTATTTACCTGGGTGACGATCGTGCTGACGGGCTTGTTCCTGCTGCTTGCGATCGGCACGACGATGTGGTTTCGCCCTGCGCCTGAGCAGGTAGTCCGGCCAGTCTTTACGCCGGCGCCCGGCGACTACGGGGAGCCACAGTCCGTGATGATCGAGTCCCTCACGCCGGGAGCGAAGATTAACTACACGCTCGACGGCTCGGATCCGAATGAAGGCTCCACGCTGTACGAGAGTCCTGTGCGCGTCGAACCGGGCGTGACCCTCAAGGCCCGCGCCTTCCGTTCTGACGGGTGGGTTCCTAGCGGGTTGCGCCAAGGCTACTACGGGCCTGTCGAGGAGCCGGCCAACCAACCCACCGAAGTGCCCGCCTCTGCGCCGGCTTCGCAAAGCGAGGCCGAGACGGCCGCCGCGCCGTCAACGTAGAGGCAAACGGAGGCGGTTATGTTACGATCCATGACGGGCTTTGGCGCTGTCGAAGCAGAGATCGAAGGCATCGAGTACGCCGTCGAGATCCGCTCCGTGAATAACCGCTATATCAAGCTGATCGTCAAACTGCCGGAATGTTGGTCCCGCGTCGAAGACGAAATCGACAAACTCCTTCGCAAGCGAATCGGCCGGGGCAGCGTCGTTCTCAACATTCGGATGCGGGTCCCGGACGAGAAGGCCGCCCACCGGGTCAACACAGCGGCTTTGAAAAGCTATATCGACCAGTTGAAAATACTGGAGATGGACGCCGACCCGATGCTGCGGATCGACCTTGTGTCGCTGCTACAGCTTCCGGGCGTCTGTGAGCCGCCGCCGCTGGAGGATATCTGCCAGGCAACGCGCGACCGATTCCTGGAGCTGGTCCAAAAGGCCCTGGCCGAATTACTGAAAATGCGCTGCAGCGAGGGGGAGGCTCTGGGGGCCGAGCTGCTCAACCAATGTGAAGTGGTGGAGTCGAACCTGGCTGCGATCCAGGCTCGCAGCGGCGAGGTGGTCAAGGATTACCATACCCGGCTGGCGGCCCGCGTGCAGGAGCTTGTGAACGCCGGGCGGGTGAACATCGACGCCGATGATCTGGCGCGGGAGGTGGCGATCTTCGCCGAGCGTTGCGACATTAACGAGGAAATCTCGCGGCTGACGGCGCACCTCCAGCAGTTCCGCCAGGCAGTGGATTCCGCCGAGCCGGCTGGACGAAAGCTGGACTTTATCGCCCAGGAAATGCTTCGTGAGGCCAATACAATCGCCTCGAAGGCCAACGACGCCGAAATCGGACGGACCATCGTGGAGGTCAAGACCGCTGTCGACCGAATTAAGGAGCAGGTGGCGAACGTGGAGTAGCCGCCGGCGGCGACGGGCCCGTCAGAGGCAAACCGCCAGAGGCGACTGTTGCCGACTGATTAGTCTCTTACAAGCGAATGGAGAACACAGGCAAGCTGGTGGTGATTTCCGGTCCGTCGGGCGTCGGAAAGAGTAGTATCGTCCGAGAGGTCTTGAAGCGTACCGGTGCACGGTTTAGCGTCTCGGTCACTACGAGAGAGCCCCGCCCGGACGAGGTCGATGGCCGGGAGTATTGCTTCGTGGATCGCCGGGCCTTCCAGCGGATGATCGAAGCCGCCCGGCTGCTGGAGTGGGCCGAGGTATTCGGTGAGTTATACGGTACACCGGCTGAGCCCATCAGCCAGACGCTGGCGGACGGCGAGACGATCGTTTTGCAGATCGACGTGCAGGGCGCCCGGCAGGTGCACGAAAAGATGCCGCAGGCAACCTTCGTGCTCGTTCTGGCGCCGAGCGAGAAGGAGCTTTCCAGCCGCCTTCGCGGCCGCGGTAGCGAAGACCAGGCCCAGATGGCAACGCGGCTGACACAGGCCAACGAGGAAATCGCCGCTGCAAAGCAGACCGGCTTGTACGATCACGTGATAGTCAATGATGATCTGGAAAAAGCTGTTCAAGAGGCTGTGAAGATCGTAAAGGAATAACGCCAGTATCGCGCCGCTAGCGGTTCGGCGGCTAAAGTGAGTACTTGTCAGGAGAATCCGACGAGATGATCGAAGCATTGAAGAGCGAAGAGCTTGTTCATAAGGTTGGTGGGCAGTTCAAATTGACCGCGCTGATCCAGAAAAGGCTCATCGAGCTGATGCAAGGCGCCAGGCCGCTGGTGGAGCGCACAAGGGGCATGACCGACATGGAAGTGGCCATCCAGGAGATCCTGGAAGACAAGATCCAAATCGATTACGACCGGTCTGACATCCCCACACCGGATAAGGTAATTAAACCGAGAGAGTGATTCTTCCGTGCCTGAGCGGCCGGACGCCAAGCCGGTGGAAGGTCCGCTTGGGCTGGGAGCCATGCTCCATGCCCGAGAACGCAGAAAAAGCGCTAACTGGTTATGAAGTGCTGCTGTGCGTGACGGGCGGCATCGCAGCGTATAAATCCGCGGACCTGACCAGCAGGCTCGTTCAGGCCGGCGCCGGCACGACCGTCGCGATGACCGAGGCCGCCCAGCGATTTGTCACGCCGCTGACCTTCCAGACGCTTTCCGGCCGCAGGGTTTACACCTCGCTGTGGGTGCCAGCAGAGGACTTCAGCTCCCAGCACATCTCGCTGACGGAGGCGGCCGACCTTATGATCGTCGCTCCGGCAACGGCCGACATCATCGCCAAGATGGCCTGCGGTCTGGCCGACGATCTGGTCTCGACGATGGCACTTTCGACCCATGGGGCCTGCGAGATTCTGATCGCACCGGCGATGAACGAGCGGATGTGGTCGGCGCCGGCGATGGCCGAGAACGTCGCGCCTCTGCGACAGCGGGGCGTACACCTCGTCGGGCCGGTCGAGGGCCGCCTCGCCTGCGGAACCGTCGGCCTTGGCCGCATGGCAGAACCCGAACAAATCCTCGCCGCCGCGACGGGAATCCTCCTCAAGAGGCCGCCCAAGAGCGCCTCCTAATTGCAGTTTGGCGAACACTCCCATCCCACCGGGGACCTCCAGCGATCCAACAAGCGCTTTGGCGTACGAACCGCTCGCTGCCGCTGGCGGCTAGTTGGGCATTTGCTCCGCCTTTTCCGACAATTCTTCGCCTGCGTGTTTCGGATTTACTGCGGGGCGATTCGGCGGTATGTTCTCGGCATGCGGATTCTCGTCACAGCCGGGCCGACGCGCGAGTACATCGACATTGTGCGCTTCATCACCAACGCCTCCAGCGGGCAGATGGGCTGCGCGATCGCCACGGCCGCCGCGCAGGCTGGCCACGAGGTGACGCTGCTTATAGGCCCGGCGGCTTCAATGGCGACAGGTGTCGTTCCGGACAGTACTGAGGTAGTTCCATTTACGACCGGTGACGATCTGAAGGCCGCGCTCGGGGAGCGGTTTGATACCTGTGATGTGCTCATCATGGCCGCTGCCGTGGGGGACTTTCGCCCGGAAAAGACCCATCTCCGCAAGTTGCCGCGTTCCGGCGGGCCGGTTACGCTCCGGCTGATTCCCACGGAGGACATCCTTGCAGGCCTGGGCCGGCGGAAACGCGATGACCAAATCATCATCGCCTTCGCCGTGGAAGATGCTCCTGACGAGCGGATCGAGGCCGGCGCTCGCGAGAAAATGGCCGGCAAGAACGCCGACTACATCGTCGTCAACACGCCCGCAGCCATGGCCGCCGAGCAATCCCACGCCTGCATACTCTCACCTGACGGCGTCGTCCTGCCATGGGCCGGCCGTTCCAAACATCAACTCGCCGAAGAGATCGTCAGACTATTGGGCTAACTGCCTGGCATGGGGGGTCCGTTGCGGACACTTCACGGCCGGACTTCGACTGTGGACCAGTGCTCGTAGAGGAGTGAGTAAACCAGTTCGATCTGCTCGTCGGCCAGGCGGATGCAGCCAAGCGAGCGGGCCTGGGCGATGCTGTTGGGGTCGTTGGTGCTGTGGATTCCGTAATGTCTGAGCATGCGGTTATGTTCGTCGAGGCCCTCCAGGCCGATCCACAGCCCCCTGGCGCCAAAGGCGTAGTTAGGATGCCCGTACGGCACCGCCCCGCGCAACTTGCTGTTTGGCGGCGGATACCAGGTGGGGCGCTGTTGCTTGCCGCCCAGCCGAACACGCCACATACCCGCAGGCGTCGAACCGTCTGCGCCCGTCCCGACGCGCATCCGCCTGATGAAGACCTTCTCCAGCCCGCCGCGATGCAGGTAGATATCCATCGTGAAGGCACTCTTGCGGATGACGGCGTGAAAGGGGCCGTAGATCATCTTGTAAGGCCGGCCGGCCTGGATGTCCTCGGCCTGCTTCAGGGTGTTGATCCGCAGGATGATCTGCCAGGGCACGTGCAGTTTGAGCTTCCGCTCGACCTGCACCAGGCGCTCGCCATGCCGGAATTTGTAGTGAAACGCATACGTCTCGCCCGGGAAAATCGGGCTGTTTCGGCCGATCAGCGTGATGTCCGCCAGCTCTGTCAGTGTGGAGCGGACTTCGTCCTGTCGATCGGCAGGCAACTTGCCGGAGAAATACGCCCAGGAAAGCTCTGATCGGGCCTTGACGAGCTCGTTGGCCTTGATCAGTTCCATGCCGCGTCTGTAGGCGGCTACGACCTCGACGGCGCTGGCGGTCAGCGAGTCTGCCTTTCGCGTGGTCGCGCCTCGAAGATTCTCGGCCGACTTGCCGCTGTCTGGAGGCACCGGCGGTGGGGCATTTGTCCCGGCGTTAGACTTTGCCAATGCCGTTTCGATAGGAGCGGCCTGTTCTGCTGCGGTGGGGGCATTATTGACCGGCGGTTTTCTTGCCCAATTGAAGTAGACCGCCAAGGCTGCGACGGCCAGGACGACTATCGCCAGCAGCCAACGCCCGCCGCTGTGCCTTCTTCTCACGTCTCTGACTCCTCAGTTTCTGCCAACAACCCGGACGACTTGAACCGGAGCACCTCTTTGTTCGTCACGAGGATGTCCACGGGTTGATCGTGCTCACCGGCTGGCAGTTGCTCGACGAGCTGCGCGTCGAAGGCAAGCCCGCAGGCGACCGCCCGCATGTCCGGCCGAGCCAAGAAGCGGTCGTAAAATCCGCCGCCCCGGCCCAATCGTCTGCCCGCGCGGTCGTAGGCCAGCGCCGGGACGACAATCAGGTCGATCTGTTCTGCAGGCCAGACGCTGCGCTCCGCCGGTTGGCCAATGCCGTACCTGCCACAGACTATACCCTCGTCCAACGAGTGAATCTCCGCCGCGAGCATGTGCCGCTTCGACCAATCGACCTTCGGTGCCAGGACGACCTTGTCCTGCTGCCAGGCGTTCAGTGCGATATCGGCCGTGTCGGCTTCTTCCGGAAGCGCAAGATAGAGCATAATCGCCCGGGCAGCTTGATATTCCGGCAGGGCGATCAGCGCGGCGCACGCGGCGGAACTCTTGGTCCTGATCTCCTCGCGCGACATCGCCGCCAGCTTGGCCTTCATCTCCTTGCGCAACTGGCTTTTCATGGCGGGAATTGTCGATGGTCAAGTTCCGATTGTCAATTCTGGAGCTTCTCGACCCATTCAAGATACGCGGCGATGTGCTTTTCGTAGCCGCGGTCGGTGGGGGTGTAGTAGGTCTTGTCCACGCCGAGATAGTCCTGATCGGGGCTGACGGCGCCTGGATGGTCGTGGGAGTACTGGTAGCCCTTGGAATAGCCGAACTGCTCGGCCATGCCGGGATGCGGGGCGTTGCGCAGGTGCTTGGGAACCGGCAACGTGCGGTTTTCCTGTACGTCGGCCATCGCCGCCCAGATCGCCTTGGCCGAGGCGTTGGACTTCGGTGCGCAGGCCATGTAGATGGCCGCCTGGGCAAGCGTGAGCTGGCACTCCGGCATGCCGATCTTCTCGGTGATGTCGAAGGCGGCCGCCGCCACGGTGATCGCCCTCGGGTCGGCGTTGCCGATATCCTCGCTGGCCAGTATCGCGATTCGCCGGGCGATGAACCGCGGGTCCTCGCCGGCCGTGAGCATCTTTGCCAGCCAGTAGGCCGTCGCGTCGGGGTCCGAGCCGCGCATCGACTTGATCAGCGCGCTGGCAGCGTCGTAGTGCTCGTCGCCGAGGGCGTCGTATCGAATAGCCTTGGCCTGGATCGATTCCTGCGCCACCGCCAGATCAAAGACGATCTTCGCCTTGGGCTGGGCCATTGCGGCAAGCTGGCTGCGGATGCCGACCTCCAGGGCCATCAGCGCCCGCCGGGCATCGCCGTCGGAGATCTTCGCCAGGTGTTCCAGCGCCTCGTCGGTGATCTCGATGTTGTACTCCCCTAACCCGCGCTGCTCATCGGCCAGCGCCTGCCGCAACAGCGCGATGATGTCGGCCTCGCAGAGCGGCTGAAATCGAAAGATGGTCGAACGGCTAAGCAGCGGTGAGTTGATCGTGAAGAAGGGATTCTCCGTCGTGGCCCCGATCAGGATAACCGTGCCGTTTTCCACGTCATTGAGCAGTACATCCTGCTGTGCCCGATTGAAGCGGTGCAGTTCGTCGAGGAACAGCACCGTCCGACGGCCACTGGCGACCAGGAAGGCACGCGCCCCCCCAATGATCTCGCGAACGTCTTTGACCGATGCTGACGCAGAGTTCAGGCCGTGAAAGTCGCAGTTGCACTGGCGCGCGATTACGTAGGCCAGCGTCGTCTTGCCCGTCCCTGGCGGCCCGTAGAAAACCAGACTGCTCAGCCGGTCCGCCTCGATCATCCGCCGAAGCATCTTGCCCGGGCCTAGGAAGTCTTCCTGTCCGAGCACTTCGTCCAGCGTTCGTGGCCGCATGCGCAGAGCCAGTGGGGCGTTGGCGGATATGGCCGCCTCCTCGGATTCTCGAAAGAGGTCCATGGCAAAACTATTCTACACCGGCAATAGGATTCACCACAAACACAGGCTTCGGGGCGGGCCTTATAAGGTTTCCGTCAAACACGGCTCTAAGGCCTGTTTGAGAAAAATCTTAACCGTAGCGAGCTAAAGTTCCGGCCTACCTTGCCGATGAACAAGATGGGATGTGAGATACGGGTAAGGGTTGACTCATGGCGGAAATCGACGGGCTTGAAACTCCTACTGACCAGCTTGAGGTCCTTCGCAGCCTCTTACAGGTAGGGGTCAAGCTCACCGCTATTCGCGATTTCTCGGAAATGCTCGACTTGATCCTCAAGGAGGTCCGCAAGCTCGCGCGAGCCGAGGCGGGCAGCCTCTACGTTCTCGAAAAGGGCAAGCTCCGACTGGCCGTCGTCCAGAACGATCGAGTTCCGGCAAGGCAGATTTCCGAGGCGCTGCTCAACAGGGAGTTCGGCCTCACCAACGACTCGTTGGCCGGCTTCGTGGCTACCGGCGGCGAAGTGATGAATATCCCTAACACGTACATGCTGCCGGCTGGGACGCCGTTTCGGATCAATCGCGAGTTTGACGCCGCCACCGGCTACCGCGCCAAGAGCATCCTCGCGATACCGCTGAAGTGCCCGGACGGTCAGTGCATTGGAGTGTTGGAGCTGTTTAATCGCCTGGAACAAGACGGCAAGATCGGCGCGTTCCCGGAATCCAAGGGCAGCGCGACGTTTTCACTGGCCGCGATGGCGGCAGTGACGATTCACAACGCCCAGCTTCAGGAGCAACTGAAAAAGTCAAACCTCGATACGATCATTCGGCTGTCGGTGGCGGCGGAGTTCCGGGACAACGAGACGGCCGCCCACCTCCGACGCCTCAGCCACACCTCCGCTCTGATCGCTCAGGCAATGGGTCTTCCGCGGAAGCAAGTGGATGTGACTCGGTTTGCAAGCCCGATGCATGACGTGGGGAAGATCGGCATCCCCGATGCGATCCTGCAAAAGCCCGGGCCGTTAACCAGCGAAGAACGGAAGATCATCGAGGAACACCCAGCCATCGCCACCGAGATTCTCGGCGACCCGCTGAACGAGCTGGTCGACGCGGCTCGTGCGGTGGCGCTGACACACCATGAACGGTGGGACGGCAATGGCTATCCGATGGGACTGGCGGGAGACCAGATCCCCATCATCGGACGAATCGTCGGGTTGGCCGACGTCTTCGACGCACTCGTGACCAAGCGCTGCTATAAAGAAGCTTACCCGTGGGGAAAGGCCCTGGATATTATCCGCGAAGAAGATGGCAATCACTTCGATCCCGCCGTGGTCAAGGCCTTCTTTGAAGTGGTGGACCGAATCAAGGAGTTCTACGACGATCCGGCCAATCGCGACGGCACCGCCGAGGCCACGAAGGCCGGACTTGACGGGATCGTCCAATCCTAGGCCGCGTAGTTTCCCTCGCGGCCTCCGAGTGAATGCCATGCGGCCGCGACGAGTTCCGTTGTTCGGCAACGGGGGACTACATTCTGGAAATCAACTTCTTTACCAGCAGAGGCATTGTATCCAGCAGCTTATCGGCAGTGGTTTTCTTTCGGCGGACGCTTGCAGTGGCAATAATCTTCCCGGTTTCAGCGTCAGAAATCTGAACGTATAGGACCCATGTCTGTCCAATTCGCCCCAAGTTCCCGCTGATCAGGTACTTGGCTCCCAGCAACTGTCCGGCCTTTATGGCGGATTTGCCCGAAAGCATCCCGCTTAACTGTAAGTCCTGTTCCTGTAGAATGTTGTCCAAACCGCGCCTTTCGAGAAGTTCGAACCGCCCGCTATTGACACATTGGTCTTGCAGTTGGCTCGTCAGGCTCTTGGTGGTCTGGCTTGGTTTGCCGATTTCCAAATCGACCAGGTCCAGTATGGCCACGTTCGACAGTCTGCCCCTTCTGCTGCCGGCGGCTTCCGCGCTGGCGACGAGTTCTTCGTCCTTGGTGAGAAACTCGAATGAATTCAAGATGTCGTCCAGTTCTGTTTGAAGCCCTTCGTCTTGAGACCACATTGTGGCATAAGCGATTGAGATGATGTATCCAATGTTATTGTTAACAAGCTTGTACGCCACCGTTGTCATTTCTATGCCTTGTTTTTTCATAGGTTTCGTAGCGAAAAAGCACGGATTGCCCGCGATGTAAGTAAATCGTGCCAGTTTCGGATTGTAGGTGCCTTTCCCTGCGAAGACCTCGAGGCTCTCCTGGCGATGATCGCTTACTGCCACAAAAACGGCAGTGTTGTACACCGATCGAAATAAGCTGAGAATGAATCGGCCGTCTCCGAAGTCATCGTAGACGGCTTCCATGTTCCAGTTCGCGTTTGGTATCGAGATCTGGCAATTGTAGCTCTCATCCACGTAAGTGCTGTCGGTGATGCGATACTTGTGGAGATGTTTGGGCACACCCACAGTGCCGGTTGGCGAACAGCCCAAAAGAGAAAATGCCGACGCCGTGATTATCTCCGCAAGCACAATACTCTTTAGAATCGACCTTGGACGTGTCATGGTAAAACCTCCTCGCGCGACGAGGTATCGACCAAAGTCCGCTGGGTGTGCGTTGGCCGAGATTTGCTGGATAAGCCTGCCCGGCTACACCGCCGAGCTTCTTCGCCGCCAGCATAGTCACTTCGTTTGATAATTCAAGCCCTTTGGAGAGGATTTGTCAACCGGTGCGTCTGCCATGGCGCTCGCATTCGGCCGCCCCGGAGCTTCTCAGTTTATTAGGGCGCCTTGACTCGGCCCCGCGCGCGACTCAACCTGAGCAAGGCAGCCGCCTGGCGCTGCCTTCCAACGGTTCAGCCGATGCCGCTGTGGTACATCTGAAGCGACTTGACGGCAGCGCGCCCTTGGCGGTATGCGGCGATGCCCTTTGCCGCGGCTGCTGCGGCGGCCAGCGTAGTGATATACGGCACGCCGCGCTGGATTGCCGTCTTGCGAATGTAGGAGTCGTCGTACAGGCTCGTCCGCCCGATCGGTGTGTTGATGACGAGCTGAATCTCGCTGTTCTTGATCGCATCGACGATATTCGGTCGGCCTTCGTAAATCTTTTTGATGAATTCGCAATCGAGGCCGTTTTCGCGAAGGTAATCGTGGGTTCCCTGTGTGGCCTTGATCTTGAAGCCAAGCTCCCTGAAGCGCTTGGCGATCTGCGCCAGGGAAGAGCCCTTGCCCTTGGCTCCTGCAAGTCGGTCCGGCTCGGCGATAGTAATCAAGACTGTGCCCTCGGTGGGCAGGGTCTGTTTGGCAGCCTGCTGCGATTTGAAGAACGCCAAACCGAAGGAATCGGCCAGGCCGAGCACCTCGCCCGTTGAGCGCATCTCCGGCCCGAGCACCGGGTCGACTTCGGGGAACATCGAGAAAGGAAAGACCGCCTCCTTGACGCCGAAATGCGGCACGGATTTCGGCTGGAGGTTGAACTCGGAGAGCTTCTTGCCCAGCATGAGCTGCGTGGCGATGTGGGCCATCGAGATATTGCAGATCTTAGAGACCAGCGGCACGGTGCGCGAAGCGCGGGGGTTGGCCTCAAGGACGTAGACGAGATCGTCGGCGATGGCGTACTGAATGTTCATCAGCCCCACGACGTTGAGCTGACGTGCAATGCGCTTGGTGTACTCGTAGATCGTATCCAGGTGCTTCTGCGAGATGCTGATCGGCGGGATCACGCAGGCTGAGTCGCCGGAATGGATGCCCGCCAATTCGATGTGCTCCATCACAGCCGGCACGAAGGCGCTGGTCCCGTCGGCGATGGCGTCGGCCTCGGCTTCGATGGCGTTTTCGATGAACTTGTCGATGAGGATCGGCCGCTGGGGGGTCACTTCCACGGCCGCCGCGACATACTCTTTGAGCATCTCTTTATCGTGGACGATCTCCATGCCGCGCCCGCCGAGCACATACGACGGCCGCACCATCAGTGGGTAGCCGATTCGGCGGGCGACCTGCAGTGCCTCTTTCAGATTGCTGGCCATGCCGGCCTCCGGCATGGGGATGGAGAGCTTTTTCATCATTTTCCGGAAGCGATCGCGGTCTTCGGCGAGGTCTATCGTCTCCGGCGCCGTGCCCAGGATCTTCACGCCGACGGCCTCCAGCTCGCCCGCGATGTTCAAAGGCGTCTGGCCGCCGAATTGGACGATCACCCCGAGGGGTTTTTCCTTCTCATAAATGCTTAGCACGTCCTCGACGGTGAGCGGCTCGAAGTAGAGTTTGTCTGACGTGTCGTAATCCGTTGAAACGGTCTCGGGGTTGCAGTTGACCATGATGGATTCGATCCCCTCCTCGCGCAGCGCGAAAGCGGCGTGTACGCAGCAGTAGTCGAACTCGATGCCCTGGCCGATGCGGTTCGGCCCGCCGCCGAGGACCATGACCTTCGCCCTGTCGCTGGCCGTGGTTTGGTCGGGGGCGTTGTACGTGGAGAAGTAATAGGCTGCCTCTTCCACGCCGCTGACCGGTACGGTCTGCCAGCCCTCCGCCACGCCCAGCTCCAGGCGCCGCTTGCGGATCTCTGCCTCCGGGGCGTCCAGAAGCTGCCCGAGATACTTGTCGGCGAAGCCGTCCTTCTTGGCCTGGATCAGCAGCCGATCGCTTATGGCCTTTCCCTTGCAGGCGAGGATCTTCTCCTCCAGCTCCACGAGTTCCTTCATCTGTTCGATGAACCAGCGCTTGATGTAGGTCTTTTCGTAGACTTGCTCGACGGTCGCTCCTTTGCGCAAGGCCTCGTACATGATGAACTGGCGCTCGCTGGACGGCTCGCGCAGCATATCCATCAGCTCTTCAAGCGGGCGGGCGTTGAAATCCTTGGCAAAGCCCAGGCCGTGGCGGCCGATCTCCAGCGACCGAATGGCCTTCTGGAAGGCCTCCTTGTAAGTCTTGCCTATGGACATCACCTCTCCCACGGCTCGCATCTGCGTGCCGAGCTGGTCGGTGGCGTCCTTGAATTTCTCAAATGCCCAGCGTGCGAACTTGACCACCACGTAGTCGCCCGAAGGGGTGTACTTATCCAGCGTGCCGTCGCGCCAATACGGGATCTCATCGAGTGTCATGCCCACGGCGAGCTTGGACGATATCAGCGCGATAGGAAAGCCCGTGGCCTTGGAAGCCAAGGCCGAGCTGCGCGACGTGCGCGGATTGATTTCGATAACGACCACGCTGCCGGTCTTGGGATCGTGGGCGAACTGAATATTCGTGCCTCCGATCACTTTAATGGCCTCGACGATGGCGTAGGAATAGTCCTGAAGCCGCTGCTGGAGCTCCTTGTCAATCGTCAGCATGGGTGCGGTGCAGTAGGAATCGCCGGTATGGACGCCCATCGCGTCCACGTTCTCGATGAAGCATACGGTGATCATTTGCCCCTTGCCGTCCCGCACCACTTCTAGCTCGAGTTCCTCCCAACCGAAAACCGATTCCTCGACGAGTATTTGTCCGACGAGGCTGGCGGCGATGCCCCGGCTGGCGACGGTGCGCAGCTCTTCGACATTGTACACGTGCCCACCGCCGGTGCCGCCGAGTGTGTAAGCGGGACGAATGACGACCGGATACCCAAGCTCCGCCGCCACCTTCTCGGCGTCTTCGACGCTATAGACGGCCTTGCTTCGTGGCATCTCGATGCCGAGGGAGTTCATAGTCCGCTTGAAGGCGATGCGATCTTCGCCGCGCTCGATGGCGTCCGCAGTCACGCCGATGATCTGCACACCGTACTTCTCCAGCGCGCCGGATTTGGACAGTTCGGCGCTGAGGTTTAGCCCGGTCTGGCCACCAAGGTTCGGCAGCAGAGCATCTGGGCGCTCCTTGTCGATGATCTCCGTCAGTGTCTCCACGTTAAGCGGCTCGACGTAGGTCACGTCCGCCGTGGCGGGGTCGGTCATGATCGTGGCCGGATTGGAATTGACCAGCACGATCTCGTAGCCGAGCTCGCGAAGGGCCTTGCATGCCTGCGTGCCGGAATAGTCGAACTCGCACGCCTGCCCGATCACGATCGGACCCGATCCGATAATCAACACCTTCTTTATGTCGTTGCGCCTGGGCATAGAACAGCTCCATTTACCGGCTGCCGGGGGCACCTGCGACTCCAGTAGGCTGGCAGATCCTGCTCGACAGTCCGGATGCAAAGCCGGTGCGAAAAGATGCAGGGATTTGCGCCTAATGGACCTGCCGCAAGGCTCGATTTGAAGATAGATTCATAGGGAAGGGCTTGTCCGATGTCAAGGGAATCAGGATTTTTCCCGCTTGCGCACCATTCTGGCGGGCCGCCTGGCAAAGGACGGTCGGTTTGGAAAATGTTATCCCTGAGTGTCTTCCGGGGATAAAATCCACTCGGCCTTGGCTTGGCCGGATCTCGGGCTGCCGAGGTCTCGTCGAGCCAGGGCGAAGCCGCAGCCGGATCGGCGTCATTGCGGGGGGACCTACTGGCGGCGCTGATTTTCGCAGCCATCAGCGCCTTGTACGGCGCCATAACCGGCATCGAGCCCATACAATACAGAATCTTCCCGACGTAACGGTAGGCAAACCAACTGCCGTTGGCCGCCAACCACCGAGCTTGGAAGAGCTGGAGAATGACATGACGGAATATCGAGACGTCCGGATGGACCTGATGAGTTCCAAGGAGGCGGCCGAGTACCTCAAGGACAACGACATGGTTATTCTGCCGGTCGGCTGCTTCGAGATGCACGGCCCGCGGATTCCACTGGCGTGCGATGCCTTTAATGCCTGGGCGGCGGCGATCCTGCTGGCCGAGAAGTGGCGATGCCTGGCATTGCCGCCAGTGTATTACACCTTTCCGGGCGCGCCGGGGCCCTGGCCGGGCACGGTGGACATCTCGCCGCAGATCTCGACGGAGTACATCAGGCAGATCGCCAAAGCACTGCTGAAGGGCGGCTTTCGCCGCGTTGTCCTCTGCGGCTTGCACGCTCCGCTGAAATTCGTATTCGAGCCGGTCATTCGCTCAATCTACCAGGAGACCGGCGAAGTGGTGATGGCGATCAGGCCCAACGTCATGCCGGACGACCTCATGCAAGAGGAACTTGCATGCGACAGGGGCGAGGACGTTATGGTTTTGGCTGCTCTGAAGATTCTTGGTCTTCACGGTGCGTACGACCCGGCCTCTGACGTGGATAAGCCGGCTGAGTCACCTTTTGAGACGCTGGAGGAACTCCAAGAGCACGGCGCCATGCTGCCGTGGGTCTTCACCGCCGACCACCAGCATACGGGCCTCCGCAAGGGGCTTGGCCTCGGCGATGCCGACAAGGCCGTAGCGGTTATGAAGAAGGCCGTCGATCGAATGCCGGATGTGCCCGAACTCTTCGCGAAGTACCAGCAGCAGATGAAGGAGCTGGACGAAGCGAAGCCGTGGACGGACGAGACGATCTGGTCGCTGTGAACTTTTCGGTTTGTTTTGAGTGTTTGCGTATTCGGCCGGATGGTGTTAGAATAGGTTCGTTCTGCGAAGCGATAAGTTGAAGTAAGGACCTTTGAAACCGGCCTTGACGGGGAGCCGAGAAAATGAAAACGCGACGCGCCTTTACCCTTATCGAACTTCTCGTAGTGATCGCAATTATCGCCCTTCTGGTCAGCATACTCATGCCCTCGCTCCAGAAGGCCAAGGAGCTTGCCAAGGACGTCGTCTGCAAGAGCAATCAGAAGAGCGTTGCATACGGCGTTTTCCTTTACGCCGAGGAGCACAACGACATCTTCCCGTACAACCTCGACAAGGAACGCGGGTTTTCGGACATCACGCTCGCCTGGCACGTCATAGTCGGCAAGATTCCCGCCGACTACTTCGACAAGCCGTGGCTGCCCGATTGGCCGCTCAACGACCACGGCTTCCCTAACTACGAGGATCCAAACAGTGTTGAGGCCAAGATCGTCACGGAAGGCTATATCGACTACCTCTCCTGGGGCGATAACCTCATCATCCCGTACGAAGGAAGCTTTGTCTGCCCGGCCTTCGTCGATCAGGTGAACCCTAAGTCCACGTACCCGGGCGGGACGAGCTGCCAGTTCTCGCTCAATGGAAACATCTCGCGAACATATTCGCCATGGAAAAGAGACGCCAAGCTGAGCGTCACGCAGACCAGCGACGTCTGGGCCGCCGCCGTCCTGCTCGGTGACGGCAACCTCAAGACAGGCGGGAACCTCGCGGTCGCACCCAGCTACAAGACTGACGGTCGCCCAAACAGAAGGGGCTATCTGTATATCCTGAATCTCCGTCCAGGCTTCAAGTGGGTGGGCGACTTCGGCCCGTGGACACATCAGCGGCATGGCGCCGCGTGGAGTGTGGACCTGCCCTGCGACTTTTACGGCCATCCCGGCGAGCGCGCCAATATCACGTACGCCGACGGCCACGTCGAGCACATGGCCGTCATCGAGCACAAGGCCTGGAGAATTCGCTAGGAAGATTTGCTCGCACAGCGCGCTCATGGGGATAGGGAAGGATTGACCGGCCCATGCCCGCGTCTTCTCTTGCTGGAACATATGGAACGCATTTGTTTTGCCCTCTATCGCCGACTCTCAGTGCCTTGGACCCCACGCCAACGATGTGACTCTGCGGGGACCTTTGAGGTGCAGGCCGAAGAGCTCATTTCAGGCCTCAGCCGCTCTAGCCGACTCAAACGAACCTGAACCAATATATCGCGAAAGTGACGAACAGGGGTCGCGTCGAATACGTACGTATTGGCAGAAAAAGGCCTGGAGGTCAAAACGAAACCGGAGGTTCGATCACACTTGGCCGCGCTCGTTAGCGAGCCTGCGGGCCCTATGGTAGGTCGCCACCATCCGGTGAGGAATACGCTTTTGCTGACGCTCGGTTCGGGTCGATAATACGTTCGTCGCACGGAGCGGAATCCTCGAGCCGATAAGACGGCAGCGGCGGACAGAATCGGGAAGCTTTCCCATGTGCGGAATTATTGGATACGTTGGCGGCAGAGAGGCCTGCGATGTGTTGATCGAGGGGCTCAAGCGGCTGGAGTATCGCGGATACGATTCAGCCGGCATCTGCGTCCAGCACGATAACGAACTGGCCGTGGAGAAGTGCCAGGGTCGGATCGCCGTTCTGGAAGAGCGTATCGCCGGTAACCGCCCCATCCACACCGGGACGGTCGGAATCGCTCACACACGTTGGGCCACTCATGGCGCCCCCAGCGAGCTCAACGCCCACCCGCACCTGGACGAGGCGGGCAAGATCGCCCTGGTCCACAACGGCATTATCGAAAACTACACCACGCTCAAGCAGTTCCTCGAAAGCAAGGGCCGCAAGTTCCGAACGGAAACGGACACGGAAGTGCTGGTAATGTTGATCAGCGAGTTGTACGGCGACGGGGCCGGCAATCTCGAGCAGGCGGTCCAGGCGGCATTGCACGAGGTCTCCGGCACCTACGGCATCGTGGTGCTCTGCGCCGATGAGCCGGGCAAGATCGTCGCGGCCCGCAAGGGCAGCCCGCTGATCGTCGGCGTGGGCAAGGACGAATACGTCGTGGCTTCCGACGCGGCGGCTATCATCGAGCACACCACCAACGTGGTATATCTCAACGACAACGAGATGGCCGTCATCACACGCGACAGTATGCGAACGACGACCATCGACAACGTGCCCGTCACCAAAGAGATCGAGCAGATCGAGTGGTCGCTGGAACAGATTGCCAAGGGCGGCTACGACCACTTCATGCTCAAGGAGATCTTCGAGCAGCCGGAAGTCGTGCGCACCTCGCTGAGTGGCCGGCTCGACCTGCGCGACATGCGCGTCCAGCTCGGCGGGCTGGACAATGTCAGCCGCGATCTGGTTAAGACCCGCCGGATCATCCTGACCGCCTGCGGCACGGCCTGGCACGCCGCGCTGGTGGGCGAATATCTCTTCGAGGACCTCGCCCGCATTCCCACCGAGGTGGAGTACGCCAGCGAGTTCCGGTATCGCAACCCCATCGTGGAAGACGGCACCGTCGTGATCGCCGTCAGCCAATCGGGTGAGACGATCGACACGCTGGCCGCTCTTCGCGAGGCCAGGGAAAAGGGCGCCCTGGCGCTGGGCATCGTCAACGTCGTCGGCTCGACGATCGCCCGCGAAACCGACAGCGGCGTCTACCTTCACGCCGGCCCGGAAATCGGCGTAGCCTCCACCAAGGCCTTCACCTGTCAGCTCGTCGTCGAAACGCTCATGGCGTTGATGCTCGCTCGCAGGCGATTCATGTCGCAGGCGACGATGGAAGGCTATCTGAGAGCCCTGGCAAAAATACCGGACCAGATCGCCGCCGTCCTCGAACTCTCCGAGAGCATCCGCCAGATCGCAGATGAGTATGTCTCGTTGGACAACTGGCTGTTCCTCGGCCGGGGCTATCACTATCCCATAGCCCTGGAAGGGGCGCTGAAGCTCAAGGAGATCAGCTACATCCACGCCGAGGGCCTGCCTGCCGCCGAGATGAAACACGGACCTATCGCGCTGATCCACGACGGCATGCCAGTTGTGTTCGTCGCGCCGCGATGTGCCACCTACGAGAAGATCCTCGGCAACATCGAGGAGGTCCGTGCCCGGAAGGGCCGCATCATCGCCGTGGCCACGGAGGGCGACGAGAGGATCGGCAAGTGCGCCGACCACGTCATCTACATTCCGGACTGCCCCGAGCCGCTCCAGCCGATCCTGGCCGTCATCCCGCTGCAATTGCTGGCCTACCACGCCGCGGTGGCTCGCGGCTGCAACGTCGATAAGCCTCGCAACCTGGCCAAGAGCGTCACCGTGGAATGACGCCGCGGGTGCAGCCGAAAAGGCGAAATCCGAATTGCGAAATCCGAAACCTTCCTTTGTGCCCTTTGTGGCAACCTCTTTTTTGGCCGTTTGCGCAAGCTTGGTGAACTCTGTGCCCTTTGTGGCAACCCGCTCTTGGCCGTCTGCGCAAAGTTTCTGATCTTTGTGCCTTTTGTGGCAAGCCGCTGCTTGCGCATCCTTGCGCATTCTTGCGCGCCCTTGCGCATTCTTGCGCATTCTTGCGCGCCGTTGCGCGCCGTTGCGCGCCATTGCGCATTCTTGCGCAAATTTGCGCACCCGATTTCGCCTAAGGCCTTCCGACACCGGAACTTACGAATTTCAGTGTCCAAATCGGGTGTTTTTCCGTTTTCGGCTTTTGGCTTTTTGGGTGTTTTCCAATCCCTGGCCGTCCTATTCACTTTTCAAGCAGCTTTTCCCCGGGTTCCG
>SDBT01002080.1_pt1 | contig 35877 bp, 45 predicted proteins | sample 2277101 | NCBI WGS metagenome assembly SDBT01 (sample SAMN10404973, study PRJNA504765) | marine sediment metagenome | isolation source: marine sediment core GS10_PC15, 103 cmbsf | place: Arctic Ocean: Southern Knipovich Ridge | collected 2010 | reverse complement strand
GCGAAGGCTATTGTTTTGTGTTCTTTACACCACCAATTCATCCAGATATTCGGAACATCAAATCCTTTATGAGTCCAGGTTCCAATCTGGAATTCTTTTTGATCTTGCGCTTCTATTTCATAACACTCACTTGTATCTTGCTGTCTTCTAAACACGAAAACCTTTTTCAGTTTTCCATACTTAAAGATTGGGCAAATTGTAAATTCTGCATGGCCATACTTATCATGCCTTGGCTTGAATCTAATCACAGGATTGTATCCTTTCTCTCCATACTTTTTTCCATTTCCCCAACCTAATTTTATTGGTTTGTTTTTTTCCATCTTTTTCTCCATGTTTTATTTGCTTGCTCTTGGGGTAACCCCTCACTAAAATATAAAAATAAAATAATAATAAAAGTTTGTTTAAATCATTACTTTAGGAATTCTTCCCTTCAAATTTTGATTTAAAATATGTGAAATCAATTCGCCTTTCTTGATGTTTCCAGTTGCTACTTCTTTGACTTTTGGATCATCTGCAGAGACATATAATTTGAACTCTTCGATTAACTCAATCAATTGGTCTTTAGTATGCAGCTTTAGAAAATCTTCTGTAATCTCAAAATGCTTTTTGATATCCACTTTAAAATTCCTTGAAATTTCTATTAACTCTTTCATATCTACTTTTGGTAATACTAATTGACTAAGTATTCTTATTGCTGCATCAAGTTTTATACTATTTGCATTAAAGATCTCTTTTACATTAATAGAATTGCCATAATCACTTTTCTTAAAAATTGATGGAATTATTCTCTGTAAATCTATTTTTACATTCTCAATTTCATTCCAGTCTAATCTTTTTATCATCTGCAACAAAGCCAAAGATTTCGTTTCCTTTGATTCTGGTTTCATCATTGATTTTGTTTTGTTAATTAAGAATTGTCTTTTGAATTCATGTATTTTAACTCCCAAGACTTGCTCCCTTTTCTCTTCCCGGACTTCCTCAGCAGCAGTTGCTTGTTTGGTACCTTCCTTAGGTTTTGTCTTTGAAGGGATCTTAAAATATTCTATTATCTCTCCATCATCTTTGATTTGAACCAACCAAAATTCCTTTCCTTGATTTCTACAATCTTGCATATATTTTTTATCGACTCCCTTACTTTTACAATCCCATTCATGACTTCCTACATAACCCTTTGGGCCTGAATAATAAGAACTAGACTTAGGTTCGTATAAAACGTCTTTGAATTCATCTCTTTTTTCCTTAACAAATTGCTTGACCTTCTTTTGAAAACATCCTCTGTTAAGACACTTTCCGTTTAGAATTTTGCCAGTCTCGAATAACTCTGATTGCTTAGATCCATTATATTGGCAATCCTTACATTCTGTTTTATTGAAATTAGCTTCAGATAATTTAGGAGATATATCTGAATAACTTAAATCTTCTCTTGCAGATTCAACACTATATTTTTGTTGGATTATTGTCCTCAAATAACTTGTGCTATCTTGTTTTGTTAATCTAGCCAAAAGCAAAGCATGGCCCATTAAAATCTTTCCATCTATTAATGCCTTTTGAACATCCTCTGAAAGCCTGGCCAAGATTAATCTCTTCTGGATATAATTAACTCTCTTGGATATCTTTTTTGCTAAATCCTCTTCCTTAATCTTTTCCCGATCAAGATATACTCTAAAAGCTTTTCCTTCCTCTATTGGGTTAAGATTCTTTTGGAATATCCCTGCTAATAATTGTGAAGACGTTCTATCAATCTCATCCTCATTAATAAAATATGGGATTTCAGTTAAACCGGCAGCCTTTGCAGCCTTGATTCTTCTAAATCCATCAACCAGTTCATTCTGCATATTAATCTCAACAGGGTTTCTCATTCCATGTTCTTTTATCGATGCTGTTAATTCAGTTAAATCTCCATAATCCTTCCGGATATTTTCTTTTATTCCTATCTTTTCTATTGATATTTTTTTCATTGTTTTTCCTCCCGATTTAGTCTTGCTTTATACTCTGCATTTAGAGTTTTCTGAAAAATAAAAATTTAATTATGGTTGAGCCATATCTTGTTCAGATGGTTTCTCTTCAGGAATATACCCTGCTTCTGTTTCTTCTTCTGCGGTCTTTGCATTATTTGTGGCCCATCGAAGTGCTCTTGCGATTGCTCGAGTTTCTGCCATTCTAATATAATGCTTCTTAACAAGATCTCCAACATTCTCTTGGGTTGCATCTCCGTAAGCTTCAAATACTTGTGTAGATTCATCATCTGGGGAATTCATCACACATACCTTGGCCTTAAATAAAGCACTCTTAGCTTCCCAATCGACCTTGATTAATTCTGTATGAATCTCCAACTTATCCTTAAACGTTTCATGTGCTATATTTAATAATTCACCAAAAGTTATCATGCCGTCTCTACCTGGTTCTTCTTTTCCTTTTTCAATCAAGGATAAATTTTCTACAAATCCATTGCCGTATTCGAACTCAATAATATTTCCTTTCTGAATTGTTGTTTTTAACCATTCATCAAGAACGGATGGATCTCCTTTCATGTTATACCAAGTGTTTTCAACTTCTTTTGTTAAAAATCCTAGTGAACCTTCAGCCTTTCTTTTTGTTGAGATTGCAGTAATTGTTCATTTAATTTTTGTCATGTTTAACCTCCAAATTTAATTAGAAGGGTGGGAGAGTTCATTACGAACTCAACCCCTCCCCGCGGTACCCGATTTATATCGAGATTATGATTTTTCATTTCAGATCCTCCTCAGCGATATTATGATAAAATTTTATAAATTCAATTACATCTCTTGATAAAATAACTTTGTGAATTTTACCCCCGCTATAAATATTTACCGCTAATGTATTTAATATTTTTTTATGAGTTTGATAATAATCAATCGAAGATCTATTCCAAGTATTTATCCATTTGATTGCTTCTTTTCTAATTCTCCCTTTTATTTTATGTTGTACCCATCCAATAACATTCATAGGACATATTTTGAGATTTCTTTTTGATGCATGATCTAAAAATTCTTTTTCAAGATCAAATCTAGTCTTAAAGAATAATTGGGTATCCTTTAATGTTTTCAAACTCATTTAAGATCCTCCACTTTGGCTGCAACCTCTTCTATTTTTGTTTCTAAATTATCAATCTTATTTTCAATATTTTCCAACCGATTAATAATATTTTTAATCCATATTACAAGAGTTTCGTGCATGATTTTATCCAAATCAATTTCACAAGAGGATTTTGTTCTTTTACAAGATAATGAATAAAGAAGATGCTGTTTCCATGTTTTATAATCAAGTTTCATCGTTTATTTTTCCTCCTTTTTATCATCTGAAAATCCTGAGAGTTTGTCAATCTTATCACAGAACAAACACTTTAATTCAGGTCTATCTTTATGACAAATACAACAATCCTCTTTTAATAATCGTATGAATTTTTTGTCTTGCTTTTCAACCATATCCACAATTTCTATAAGTTGCCCTTGTAATCTTTCACTATCTAATCTACTAATAGCAACTCTAATCTCCCTTCTCTTGTCGATTAATTTAAATTCTTCTTTATTCATTATCTTGTAAAAGAACAAAATCCTCTTGTGATTTACTTAATTGAGAAGGAACATCATCAATGATGTCCTGCGCAGTCTGTATTTTTCTGGCCTCTTTGTTGGCCCTCTCTCCACGAACTTTTATTTTTTGCAATTCTTCAGTTAGTTCCATTTTCACCCTCCCACATTTTTTGTTGCTCTTCCATGCTAAACATGGGTTTGTCAAGTTTCCGCAATTTTCGACTAATTACTGTCCTCTTAATAGATTCGAAGTTATCCATCAAGTTGAAGAAGTGCTTAAGATTTCTATTTGCCATCTTCTTCACCCCCTTGCATTTGTTTCCATACTTTCTCACTCTCTGAATCCATAGAACATTCTGGCTCTCCTGATTCGAATCTCCGAACCCAAGTACCGAAATACCCACACTTCTTTTCGAACTCTATATCTTTCTCTGGAAATCTTCTCTTGAAAAATTCAGGAGTTATCTCCTCTGCAGTCTTTCCCACTGTCTTAGTTTTGTTTGTTTTTTTCATTTGAACTCTCCCAATATTCAGACGTGTTAACCTTTTATAAATGCTTCTACAAATTTGTATTTCTTTAGAAATAGCGTACTATTTGATAAGTACAGCATTCCCCTGCCCAGATTCGAACTGGGGTCCCTGGATTCAAAGTCCAGAATTTTTGGCCACTAAACTACAGGGGTTTCAATAAGATTCCAGGACATGGATTCGAACCATGACTACGAGATTTCGCAACAGGAAATGAGGTTCTCCTGATTCATGAGTCTCGCGAACTACCATTATTCTATCCTGGATTTTGGATCATAATCCTCAAATTTACATACTTTGTAAATTCTTTTATTTACCCATCTTGAAAAATCCCTTAATTTTTTATTATCTTTTCTATTATTATAAATCATTATGTAAGGATCAACCCCAAATTCTCTAAGAATCTCAACCCTTTTCATATCATCTTCAAACTTAGTGCTGAATCCAACAAGAACATAAACCATTATATGTTTTGGTTTAATATACTTCAAAAGAATCTTCATCTTCTCTCTAATGATTGGTTCATATTCAATCTTATCAAAAGCAAAATAAATACATCTCCTATTGAAAGTTCTATCATAATATTTAACTCTTGAAAGCATCTCTGCTTTTTCATCATCAATTAATCGAATATCTAAGCCCTGATTAAAATTAACCTTTATTTTATTATCAATAAAATATTTCAATTTCCACTTCCATCTCTTTGAAGCAAGAAAATTATTATCCATTAAGAGAACCTTTGAATGTTTGATGAACTCCATAGAATCTTCTCTAAACTCTCCTTCTTTTTCTCTAACAATACAAAAATCACAATTCCTTATACAGCATCTTGTTGTAAATCCAATAGAATAATCAAGATTAAAAGCTTCATAATCTGGAACTTGTTCTTCAATATCTTTAGGAAGCTTTGCATGAATATCATACCCAGAGCCACCCATGAAGATCTTCGAGCCATACCACTTGTCAATCTTTAGAGAACTCAAATCAATAATATTAACTTCATCACCCCTCATCCTGTGAAACTTAGCCAATTTCATCAAAGCCAAATTCGGCATCTTTCCATCAACTTGTATTAATCCTATCTTTTTTTTCATCTCAACCCCTCAAAAATTTTAGTTATTTTTGAATCATTCATTTGTTCGAATTCACTGGCAAATATTTCGTGGCCTACTTCATGCTTACAAACTTCTAACATTCTTTCATAAGTCATATTGTTAATATTTACACAAATCCATCTTCCATTTGGATCTGTGTAATTTGTATAATTGTCTACTTCGGGTTTATTGTAATTCTCAAACCACACACCCTGAGTATCTGGAGTAATTGGATCTTTATTAAAATATGCGTGACCATGCCAGCCAGCCATAATAGAACAAAAAACAATCGCGATTTCAATAACTACCAACCAATTTATTTTCATTCTCCAATTAACTCCCTGAATTTTTGTACGGTGAATCTCTTACTGAATTTTTGATTATAAACTCTGCAGTTTTCTGTTGCCTCACCAGGATCATCTTGAATCCTTTTCTTGGCCCCTTTCAAGAATTTTTCTTCATCAGCTTGTTTATCTTTGCTTTGAACTTTTGAATCCTTCCTAATTTGCTTTAATTTTTTAAGTTTTTCAGAGAGCTCCTTTTCTTTGGCTGCAATAAAATCATTAGATCCAAATTCCTCATCCAATTTTTCTCTGACAAATTCAGATAAATTCATTAACCTATTTTCAACTTCAACCGCCTGATCAAGACGGATTCTAACTGTTGCAGTTGTTGATTTCATGTTGAGTTCTCCACAAGATAGTATAATATTGAAAAAAAACCAAAGAAAATTAATGGGATAGTGCTATCAATAATAAATCCAACTATTGAAACTAATGTTAAAAGAATAATTGTAACCCAATAAAAACTATTCCTTTCTTTTTTGCTCATCATCTCAACTTACTCCTAACTAGTTTTTTGTTTTTCATTCTGAAATCGGCATCGAGTTTTCGATATCCTCCTTTTTAATTTTAACAAAATCTCCAAACTTATCTTTTCCAGAAATATATTTTTTAGTTTCTTCCTCAACATCTATTGTGAGAATCTTTCCGTAAATAGTCTTGATCTTTATTCTTGCCATCTTTGTTCTTGAATCTAAACAGCACCCGGCAGGATTCGAACCTACGCGTATCCTATGATACTTGAGCCTCCCAGAGACATCAGGGTGCTTAAAATTATCTGTTTTTGCCTTTTATAAATGCTTCTACAAATTTGTATTTGTTAAACACCTTCATTTCCACTGGGCTTTATTATTATTATTATTATTATTATTATTGTGTTACTAAGTAACACACACAACACTCTTGAGCCTTCTTTCTGGAAGATATTTTTCCGCAGGAAATCCTACAGTGTAACACAAAATTGTAACACAATAATTGTCTTACAAGAGAATCATACAATAATTGTGTTTAACCAAAAGATTAATAAACTACTTAATAGTAAATATTTTATGCTATTAGTAAAAAATAAAAGGGAGCGGAATCATATCCAAACGGACTAACATTCCCAACTCCTTTTTAAAAAAATTAATTCTTCAAAGCACTATGTACTTTTGTCAAAACAATATCAAAAACTGTAACCAAACTTGCTGCAACTGCTGGGTTGAATTTCAATCCCCATATTAATGCAACCATTGGTGTTCCCATTCTGATTATTGTTTCTCCAAGCTTTCTCCACTCTGGCAGATCTACATATCCATCTGCAAGTGCGTTTTCTAACCATCCAAGCAGAGATCTCCCAAGTGCAGTTCCGGGTACTAACAATAAACTCCAATTCATTTTTTACCTCCTGATTTATTTAGATAATTAACAAACTTAGTAATATAATCTTCTAGTTCCTTATCAGAATAATTGAATTCTAGCCCTTCGTTTTTATCTTTGAAAGGGAATGCTCCTGCTTGATCTGGCATCTGAATCTGTGGCCGGTAATGCATCCCATATTGATTGTAAGCATCAAAGAATCCTTCATAATTATATCCCAGATTATCTTTATGAGTCTGACCCCAAAAGATTAATTGTGGTTTCTTAAAAATTGCTGCACCGTGCATACCTGCACTATCCATCCCAACATGGCCAACCGAATGCTTCATAATTGGAAGCAAGTTCCTAAAAGGTAACTGAATCTGGATTGTTCCAGGGATAATTGGTTCACTCTCTGATCTGATTTGTAATAGCTTAAATCCTTTGTTTAAGAGCATATGAGCGACTTTTTGCGCGAATTCAAAGGGTAAGTCCCTTTGACTTGAATCTACCTTTCCCCTATTAGGTTGCATTCCTGGAGGGAGGCCCCCACACATCTGGAAAGTCAAAAGTGGAGCATTTTGTTGATTGAAAACATTCCCATCCATTTCTTCCCCTTTTGTCAAAAATATCTCTGATTGTGGGTTTTCATTATATTGTGGAAATCGATAAGCCTTAGGAAATAATTTCATTAGATGCATTCGCTCTTGATAATATTCATACATTTTATATGGGTGCCCTTCCCGATAATCATTTCCTTTTACGTAATCCTCAAAAAGATAAGCTTGATCTAATCTAAGGTTCCTGTAAATTCTTGGATTATATTCAAATAAATCAGGATAAGCAGAAATCACAATTAATCTTTTCTTAGGATATTTTTCATTCAACCATCTGATGAAACTAGTGGCCATTAGATGATAACCGATTCCTCCTTGTATTTGAATTACATATTTCATTTGAGCCCTCTTGGGATTTTATCAAATTGTTTTATATATGCACTGAACTGCCTTTTTTTCTTGAGCACTTGCGCTCTTTTTTTGTGCATGAATGTTAATATCTTTTCATCGTTTTCATTAATTATAAACGTTTCCATTTCCTCTTCTTTTCCATCTGGATTTACCTGAACAACAACCCCTCCCCCAATAGTTCCCTTCCCTGTTTTTTGTTTTTTGTTTTTTGCCAATCCTGCCATAACAGCTTCCTCTTTACTAATTATTTTCGCTGGAATCATGGTGCAACATGTGGGCACTCTCCAGCCCCCGTAATATATTTATGTCCATCACATCCTATGTATGCTAAATGTGAAAATCCAAATTCCCCATCTGCCCAAATTGCTCCCTTACAAGATGCCCCCGGACTTGGGTTTGCTCCAGAACTATTTGAAAACCATGACTCAAATTGGCAGATTCTCCATCCCGCACAAAAAACACAACCCCCTGCATTTACCCAATGAAGATAATGGTTCGTATCAATATAAATTGCCCCTGCCGTTCCCCCACTTGCAACACAAGTCCCAGCCATTGATTGTTCGAATGGTTCTGTTGCTTGAGAGGGTCTATAATTTAGATTATTTCCTTCAACCCAAATAACTCCTTTTGTTGGACCGGTGGATACTGCACCTGGAACATTTGTTATAGCCACTGTTCGAGTTAATGCGATAAAATTTACATCATCTCCTCCTACTTGATTAACACAACTTTTTAAACAATAATTTCCATTTACATTAATCTCCCAATCAGCAGTCCCCAAACTTCCAAGATACCAATAAAACTGCCATTGGTCAAATCCTGGAGAGGGATTTAAACTAATAGTTAATCTTTGATCACAAGCATTAGCATAAATTAAACTTCCAGTTGTATCATACCATTTCATATTAAAATCCCCACACCCATTAAATGAATCTCCATTAATTGCACAATATCCAATTATTGTAACTCCCAAAATTGCTTCATAACCTCTTGTGAATCCTGACAAATTCATGCTTGTAGTATTCCCATAATAAGTATTAATAAAAGCGTTTGTATAAGAACAACTCCCCGTCGATAAATCAAACATAGGCATATTAAAATTTGTTTTCCACATTGTTGCGATACATCCATTTGTGGCTTCAATTCCTTGATTAGTCGATTGAGTTAGATGTTTTGCTGTTGCCATTTTAATAACAATTTGTTCCAACTGGAAGTATTAATTTTCTTTGAGCACAAAAACAACAAACATGTCCTGTTTGTAATTGTAAACAATTTCCTGTATAATTATTTGAATAAACAGGGCAGTTGTTGCAAGGACAAATATAAATACTAAATGTGCCCCATAACCCCCCTCCTGCGACACATGCATCTACATAACACTTTGTTGCTGCATCTTGATTTGCTGAAGGATTTGCCAAAGAAGTAATTTTACAAGACCTCATATCTAAATCTCTAAATACATTTATTATCCCACCTACCGCTGGCCAAATATTAATATCCTGTCCGTTTTGACTCAAAAGACTTAAAGCGTTGGAGGAATCCCCCCAAACAGATACTGCATTTGTTAAAGCATAACCATTCAAATCTAAAAAAGATGGATAGACATCAATCACCCCTCCAATAGAAGTAGTTGTATCTATTTGATTAGAATATTCACTTTGATATGAATCATAAGTTACCTCATCTCTTTGTTTTTTATCAATCTCTGCAATTATTTCATCACGACTTTTTGTTAATTCTGCATATTCTTTATTTGTAACTTCAACATCTAAGAACTCTTTTTTGTTTCGGACTCCTCTTTTTAATTGAACTATTCTTACTTCCTCCTCGCTTACTCCTTGACTTGGAGCATTGATTGTTAAAACATCTCCACTCACCCAACTCTTTGCCGGATTCAAAACATCAAAATTATAAATCTTTCTTGGATCCTTCAAACGAGCAACTTCTGCATTTGCTAATAAATTCGCTTCTGCAACTGTGGTGATTGTTCTATCCTCAATTATATAACTAATAATTCCATAAGTGCTTTGGCTCGTTCCATCTTGTCCTTGGGCATCTGCGCTCTCTATTCTTGTTTGACCTTCACTTTGTCCATAAACTTTGACCTTATTTGCGATTGGATATCCTTTTGTAATTCTTGGATCTCCTATTTGAATTCCCGCATTCAAGGTTTCTACAGATGAAGAGCTCCCTTTATGATCTAAAATATCTATTTCTAAATTTGGATAATCAATTCCAATATCTTGTGCCGTTTTCTTTCTCAAATTATTACTCGCATTCCATAAACTACTCGATTTGTTTGCTCTGAAATCAATGCTTGTTCCAGCCTCGACAGTCCCTGCAGTAAAGTAAATACTCTCTCCAATTATCGCAGAGAAGATAGTTGCACTTGCTGTTGAAGTCCATGGAGATCCTGCAAAAGCTCCGTTTTCCTTTGCTAACCATATCTCATATCCTGATGCTTGAACTGACATTGCCCCCCCTGCATAGAATTCAATATCATCTACTAGCCCATGAAATTCTAATGTGCCATTTCTTTTTACTTTCACTTGACTTCCAACTTCGATTAAACTTCTTTTTAGTTCTCCAGACCCTGAAAAAATAAATTGCCCTTTATTAATCACATTCAAATTATCTGTATAATAAAATCCTCCATCCGGACGAACGGTTCCTTCCTCGCTTGAGGTATTAGTAAAATCAATAATAAAACTCATGATGAATAAGCATTCCTGAATTTAATAGTATATCCAGCATCCAAATTTATTGCTCCAAGAGTCATATCTGAAATAGATTCTCCAGCAGCTAATTGAATTACTCCCAATCCTGCTCCTGTGGTAGTTGTCTTTATTTGAGAACCAGCGACGGTAGTATAATTATATTCAGATACAAAAACCCCATCCCCCGAATCAACCATCTTAACAAAAGTTATAACTACTGTTTGCCCGGTTGTCAAACTCGCTGCAGGAATCTTTAAGGTACTTCCAAGATTATCAGTAATGACTATGTCGCTCGCCCCACTCGTCACATCTCCAGAAATTTCTTCAATAAAAGTATTCACATTACCACTGTTTGTTTTATCTGCTCCTCCGTTAGTATGGGTTTGTTGGGTATCACCAAACAAAACTCCCACAATTGTTTCAAAAGTAGCTACATAATCAATAAAATTAGTTCTACCAAAACTATGAGTTTTCTTGATGTTCTTCCCAACCCCCAAGTAGAATTTATCAGATTCAAAATAAAGTTTCTTTAGTTTAATATTTTCCATGAAGTGCCCAGAAAGAGTTCTATAATTTGTATTCTTGCTCGAGCCAAAGAAATTCCCTGTTAAAATAATATTCTTAGGATTAACCCCTCCTCCACTTACAAGAATATTATATCTTTGATAATTGATAATTGTTTGCGTATAATTTGCTGCAATTTCATCATCAAATACTTGTGGATTACTTGGCCAGTTGAATGTGTTTGCCGAACCGCTATAGTTTTCTATTTTCATTGTCATTATGTTGTGTCCTTCAATGTTTTACCCATTGCTGTCCTCCCTGTTGATTGAAGATAACTCTCAATTATATCCACTTGCATTTGCGGAGTCATCTGAGGTGCGTTCTGAAGACCCCCTCCTGAATAAGTTCCATTTAACATTCCCGGAAAGATCGTTCCTTGATATCCCTGGAATCCTGCTTGCGCTACTTCTGCTTGAGAAACTCCTGCTGCTGCATAAAATCCTGCTTGTGCTTGGGAAGTCTTAGATAAATTTGAAACATATGTCCATAGCCCCGCTGCTGCTGCGAGCGCTGCTACCCCTGCTAAGAATGCAGGCGATGCAAATAAACCCAGTAAACCTGTAGTTATACCTAATAGCCCCCCAATCCCTGCCGCAATTACTCCTCCAACTTTAAAAACTGTGAATGCTGCTGCCAATCCAATTACGCTTGTAGTGATTAATCCAAATAAATCAGGATTTTCTTGAACCCATCCTGCAACCTCATTTAATTTATTCCCAAACCAATTAAATTCTTCTTTTAATGCCTCTCCTATAGCAAATTTTAATTTCATTGCTGCTATTTGAATCTTGGCCATTGCTCCTGCAACTGCTGGTGCTCCTTTTGCTATCGCGATTATTGAACCTGCACCAGTGATTGCCAAAATACCAAACCCCCTCCCCAATTCTTTTACCTCATTATTCATTCTTTCAAAATCAGAATTCAAACCACTTGTTTTTGATTCAATTATATCAAAACTTTGACCAACTCTAACTAAACCACTTTCAATTGCTTCTACATCAATGCTTCCTCCGATTTGTAATTCTGCTATTTCAACCATTTTGTTGTGCCATTAGTCTTTGAATTTCTTGTTCCCTCATTTGTTTTAAATTTATTTCTAATGAAATTCCTAACACGTCTTTTATATCTCTCATCTGACATTTCTTAAATTCACTTGGTCCAATTCCTTTCTTGAAAAATTGAAGTTTTGCCCACATTAGATATTCGACCTCATCTTCAAAAAATAATCCTTGCTTTGGACTATGGGTTTGAATTTGGAATATCAGTTTTTTTTTACTTTTGGATTTTCTGACGAATCAATCTCATTAATCTTTGTGATAATCTTATCGAATAAGGTTGGTTTGAGTTTACTTAAAAATAGCCATCTTTCTTCTTTATTTAGGGTTTCCCAATTCTTGTCAATCCCAATAACTTTCTTAATAACCTCTTGGCCGTATGGAACTTTCAATAGATTCCTCAACTTACAAATTGTTTTCTTTTCGAAGTTTTGAACAGCTTTTTTATCGATAACTTCTATATATTCATCAACCCACTTAAGTTCATCTCCAGCTGTTACTGGCTTATAATAAAACTTTTTCCCTTCTATTTCAAATTCTACTTCGTCCTTTAAGACAAAATCTTCTTCGTATTGCATTTTAACCTCCTGCTTTAATAATCTGTTTTAGCATCTCTCGCAACAATCACTGCTGAAGTAATCTGACCAACCACATCAACATTAGTTACCCCTTCAAGATTTGTTGGACTTGCCCCCGGTGCTTGAAGATATACTCCTGTAAATGTTACAACCAAATCATCTGCTGGTCCTGTGCCCCTGATTAATTCCAACTTATTTGTTGAAGGTATAATTACTTGGTCTGCCCAATCATCGAAATAAGTATCATCTTTTTGATTGATGTTGAATCTGCTTGTATATCTTCTTGTTAACGGCACAGGTTCTCCAATTGCTTGATCTAATGTAGCATTACAATATCTTGCATCTTTTTCATCAATTCCATTATCGCAAGTTAGTTCACCTGAATTAACTTCCACAACTTCTGATCCAGCATAAGTTAATTTTGCCATCCTGAATTGAAATCCATCATCTGTATCTGCAGCCACAGTTGTTGTGCTTGCTCCTGGAACTGCTGATTTTGCTATGCACTCTGCAACCACTATCACGAACCCCTCTCCTGCACCCACACTCTTTGCAAAGCGCAAGGTCCATTTCTTAATTATGCATCCGGTCAAAGTGATTACATGATCTGTTGCTCCACGTTTGGCCCATTCAAGAGTAAAAGATTTTACCACATCAGTCGCTGTAAACGTATGAACTGTTGGTGCAGTGCTTGTGTTAGTTACGGTCCCATGCGCACAATATCTTATGAACTTCCAACTTGTTGGAATAAATTCCATAGTGAAATTATAAGATAGTGGCCCCTTTTCCATTGAATCAATATCTCTACTATCTGCGCCAGCAGTCAAAACTTCCTGCCAGTTGTTTGAAAAGTTTGGAGTTATCTTGGTATTCTTTCCGACTATAAATCCATCATCAACCATTGTTTTGGCTCCAAGCGCCGCCCACGTATCTTCTTCACACATGGCGATTTGCTCTCTTTTTCCAATCATAAATTCTGTCATTTTTTAGCCTCCTTTAATTTAATTAAGTGTAAGGTTCCCCCACATTTATTCCCTTCATTTCAACCTCAACAATTTTATGAAAGGATTGCATCTCTGGATCAAATCCCATATCTCTGGGAGTTCCAAGTATTGTATAATTATAAAGTGCAGGATGTAAATCATCTTCTCCTGCTCTGAAAATTCTTGTGACCTCATAAGCCAAATATTCTGAAAGCTTATCTCCCTCATAAATAACTAAACTAATTGTAGGGGTATAATTTTCTTTTGTCCAGATATCTATTTGAAATGTAATCGCGGATTCAACGTCAGAATTATATTGGCCTAATCTTTCGCCAGTTCCTCCAGGGCTTAGAACATTCATTCTTGGAAAACTAGTCGAGCCCAGTGGTTTTTTTGCCTTATCAGGATATACCCAATTAGTAGCGCCATATTTATAAGTGATATCAACATTGTCTGTTCCTCCAGCAGTATTAGAAAAAAATATAATTTTTTGATTCTGTTGGTCCCAATAATAATCTTTCCACTTTGTTTGAGTAGTCCCAGTCACTGTCACTAAAATAATGCATTGTGCTGCTCCTGATGGTGCAGATAAAGTGAATGTTTTCCCACCCCCATTAAATTCTTCAGTTGTTGAGGCTTCTGCTCTTGCACGTGGATCTGTTAAATTTACTCTCATAAAATCTACTAAGACTGTTTTTGGACTTATAAATACCATCTGATTCCTCTTGGAATATATTTGGGCATCTTGTTGGTTTTAGCTCTGGGACTTGCACCTTTGTGCTGAAGAAGTCTGACCCCCAATCTGACTCCTTCGAGTATTGTTATTTTAAATCCTTCGAAGTATATAAATATATTTGTCTATTTTGCGAACTCTTTATTGAGAAATCTTTTTACCCAGATATTTTTAACTTGAATGAAAGCTGGCCTCATAAATGGTTGAGCATGCGTTTTGATTGTTCCAAATTCTACATGAGGAGCATAATCCGTCCCAGCAGCAAACTCATATTTTGAAAATCCAGGACTAAATGGAAATATATTAAGTGAATTTCGCAATCTTCCAGTATCAACTGGAACATAAGTCACTGCTAGTTCATGCATCTTCAACATAGAATTAAATAATACCTTCTTCAACTTATTCAATACTTCTCCCTTGTTCAATTTTGAATTCACACTTATTTTTATTTTCATTCTTCTAAATAGATATTTTTTAAAACAATTACTTTAAAAATCTCACTACTATCCATATATCTTTCTCCAGTTATAGTTTCAATACGCCATTTCTTCCCAGACGATTCTTTGTAAATATCTCCTGTTTGTACAGATACCGTTCCATTCCCAGTAATCGAGTTTGGATATTCGTGATAAACAAATGCTTTTACATTCCCTGGAACTGCCAACCCCATTTCATGAATTTTACGATCCTTCTTAGTGATATCCTGAATCATTAAAATAATTGTATATTCTGTTTCACTAACATCAGTTACTCCCCCCATTGAATCAGTTGCTTCGGATTGCCTTATCAGCGTCCCTGTCTGGCCATTATCATTGATTATACTTTGAACATCTGTTCTTATCGTTGCAAAGACAGAGGAATCGGTATAAGCATAGTAAACTAAAATTGCAAGATCATCCCAGAGCCTGCTAACAAAAGTGATTGTAGTTCCAGAGGCCACATGTGTTACAGTATAACCTGTTGTTTCTGCTATAGCTAATCCACTAACAAAAACTTGGAATCCTCCTTGTTTAGTTAAGCCAGTATTAGTTAATGTAAGAACTCTGTTCTTTGCACCGTCGATGCCAGTACAATCGCTTCCATTAAATGATTCTGATGTTTGTATGAATCCCATTATGTTCCTATGAAAAAATCATTTATATTTATATTGTATTGGCATCCTGGAGGAACTGCTACCTTTCCAGGAATTTCTGCCCAACAAAATTCAGATAAAGTAATTTCTAATGAAAAATTCCCTTCTTCACTCCAAGCACAACTTCCAGACGTATCACATCCATAAGTATTCCATAAATAATTTCCTGTGTCTGAGAAGTTATAATCCCATGTTGTTGAATTTGAAGTTCCTGAAAGTTGTTTTGTTGATGCAAGAGTATAATATACATCCACCTCATCACCCACATCATCAGTAATCCAGAAAGATCCATTATAATATTCTATTCCCATAAACCCCCCTGTTTCAGGAGTATCAAAATAATTTCCCGTATATGTCCCATCTGTTAAATATTTATATACCCTATCATCCGTTGCATCAGTAATCCAAAAAGATCCATTATAATAAGCCATTCCGGAGGGTGTTTCAGTTTCTGATATTTGGAATGTTGTTTGGAATACCCAACTCGTATTGTATTTATAGACTAATTCATCAAATTCATCAATAACCCAAAAATATCCCCCATAATACGCTATTCCTGTTGGGGCACCATTTGAGGCATGTAAACTAAAAGAAGTAATATAAGTACCATTGGTCCAATATTGATAAACAGGACTACTCACTGAGAAATCTGTCACCCACAAAAATCCATCATAATATGTTATCCCCCAAGGTTTAGAATTTGCGCCAGTTGTACCAAAATTATCAATAGATGTACCATTTACCCAATATGTATAGATTTTATTATTATCATCGTCGGTAAGCCAAAAATAGGTTTCATCAGTAGCAATTCCATGAAGTTTTGAATTTCCACTTCCAGAAGTATCAAAACCTACCCTATCATATCCTACGATACTATCCCCTGTAGAATTCCAAATATAAAGTGCTAAATTAGAAATCCCTTCCAAAGTAGTTATATTTGAACTAAAAGTGATTATAGTATCTTCTGTGCTTGTTTCATTTACCGGACTTATTAAATGAATTTCTGGCAAGACCCCCCCCAATACAAGATTAATATCATTAAAAGTTGGGGCTGTATAATCATTCTCCAACACTAAATCAATATCATTAAATGTCGGAGCTGTATAAGCAGTCACAATCCCTATTAACATCATCCCAATTAGCATTATTACTTTCTTCATTTTTAAGTTTGTATGCACTCCACATAAGGAAATATATCTCCTGCTCTCGTTTTATTATTTGGTTCATAAGCGTACACAGTATAATTTCCATCTACATTAACTTCTAAATTCCATAAACCATTTACATCCGAAGTTGTATTCCCAAAAACAGTATCATCTTCAGCATTTGCAATTACAATTCTTGAATTATTAATTGCAGTTCCCCCACCATCTTTGACTGTTCCATTAAAAGTGCATGGTACAATAAAATCTTCTGTATAACCATTTCCATCTAATCCAGCAGCATAAATCCCAGAAACCTCGCTTGCTGTTATTGCCCTATCCCAAAGAATAGTTTCATCTATTAAACCATCAAAACTAACTGCACTACTAAATGCACCTCCAATTACTACATTCATAGAATTAGCAACTAATGGAATTGTTTTTGTCCCATTATTTACACTTTGTCCGTCTAAATATAACCTCATATCATCAGAGGTTGGATCATCCTTATCAAAAGTTCCAACAATATGATACCACTGACCTGTATTTGGAGTCCAACCATAATTAACAGCAGGAGTACCTAATGCCCATGATAAACTTCCCCCATCCTTCATAATAGCAAAACTTTCAGCACTTCCTCTCTTCCAAACAAATCTCGGCCAGCTTGAAACTGATTCAAACTTAATCCAAACAGAAACAGACATACTATCTGTAAAATCCAAACTTGCACTATCTGTAATATTTATTACATCATCTTGAGTATCTTCAAAATCCATTGCATCACCTATTTTTCCTGTTGCTCCATAATCTGCTCCATGATTTGTTCCATTATTTATTCCATTTCCTACTGAATCTAAGATTGTCCCACTTGCGTCATCCATTTTCCATGCAGAAACTACCCCAACATTCCAACTCTCTTCCCAAACAGCGAATTCCTCGGCAGTATATTCTATCCCATCAATTTCAAAAGTTAATACCCACTCAATTTTATCTCCCTCATAAACATCAGTGACTATATTTACAATAATCTTTTCATCCTTTTTAAAATCTGATTTATCCAAATCTCTTAAAATAGTTCTACTTGCTTTTTTACAAACTTCCTCATAATCATAAATTTCTATTTGGGAACCATTATTAGCAATCTCTTGATGACCTCCGACAATCACTTTATTACAATCTTGATACAATTCTGTTTCTTCAATTTTAAAGTAAATCGGCCTGTCAACTAACTTCATATCATTATTTTTATCATATAACTTATAATTTGAAATAAGAATCTCAAGTGCTTTTAAGGAATTAACCTCAAATCTTGCTACAGAAATATTTATCCCCCGATGAACTTTTTCTTTTTGTTCTGTTAAAAGTGTTATCTTAACAATATCATTTACTTGTTTGTCCCTAATAGTAATTTCTTTTGATTCTGGATTATAAGATTTGTATGCTTCCTCTCCATACCAAATAGGATCAATATCTATTTTGTCACCCAATATAAAACTCCATTTGACTGTTTGGTCTGCTTCCTTGTGTCCAACTAATTTTATTTTATTTACTTTTCCCCTCTCCCAACAATCTCCCCCTTTGATTGGTCTCCAATTTCCAGCACCCCTTGCAGGAACCAACCAATCAACTTCAATTTTTGGTTCTGTAGAAATAATATTATTAATCTTATCTAAATTAACATGAAGGGTGCGGCTCCTTGTTTGTTTCTTAAAGAGAGTTTCATCAGCATATTTGGTCTCAGCATAATGATCAAAACAAAATCTCCAATAATCTGTAGTAACATTAATAAAAGATTCATTCCCAATCAAATCTCCAGAATGAGTGTAACTAACTCCAGTAAGTAAAAAAAGCGCACTAAACAAAGCTATGATTCCTACACTTCCACCAATTAATTTTTTTGCATCTTGCCATTTAACCATTATAGTACCTCCTCAAATATTAAATAACCACTTGCATTTACATATCTTCGCCAGCACAATGTAGCATTAAAACAAGTGAAATCATTTTTGATGTTAGTTATATTATAATTTTGAGCATCAAGGGTTCCTCCTAATTGGGGGGTTGTATCGTTGGATAATTCTTGGATAAACCCCGCATCATTTGTGAAGTTTGTCAGAACATCTGGGCTTCCAATTAAATATCCATAATCCCTATCCCATCCAGAGAAATTTCCTAAACTATCAATTATGGAAGAAACATAATAATTACTTTGGTCGTTTGACCAGTTGCCTAAACTATCCACGACTGATGAAAGATAGTAACTTCCCTTGTCCGCGGTCCAATTACCCACACTAGATAATGCTCCTGTTTTGACATAACCAGATTTATCAGCAGTCCAGTTGCCTACACTACTTAGAGCGCCAGTTTTAACATATCCACTTTTGTCTGCTGTCCAATTTCCAACGCTAGCTAGCGCCCCAATAGCAGGATATAATGCATCTGCTTCAGCAGTTGTTGAATAATCTCCCTTATCAGCACTCCAATTACCTAATGAATCAACAATTGAACTAATATAGTAATTTCCCAAATCATTCGACCAATTACCTAGTGAATCTATAATAGATGAAATATAATAATTTTCTTGTATAAAAGCAACAACAGAATTATTGAAAATAACATCCTGTGCGTCAGTATAAGCTGCTGAAGAAGTATTTGCATTTCCAATAGCAGTAGTCATTTCAGCAGTTGTTGAATAATCTCCCTTGTCACCAGTCCAGTTTCCTAAACTATCAATTATGGTAGATACATAATAGGAACTTTGGTCATCAGTCCAATTGCCGATACTTGTCAATGCTCCTGTGACAACATATCCAGACTGGTCGTTTGACCAGTTTCCCAAAGAATCTATAACTGTTGATACATAATAATTACTTTGGTCGTCTGACCAATTCCCCAAACTGTCAACTATTGAAGTTATATAATAAGTCCCATCATCTGTAATATCCCCTGCATTAATATCACTCGGAGAATCTAAATTATCCCAATTATCTGTTGAATTAACTGCTAAATCTGTTCCCGCCAATGTTGTATTAAAAGTTATCGTTCCTGTTGAAGTTATCTCTCCCCCTGTTAAATAAGTATCATCTGTCGCGATACTTGTTACTGTGCCCCCTCCTGCTGGTGCAATACACTCTACACCCCCTGTTGTGATATTCTGAACAAGTTCTCCAGAAGCACAATCTCCAGTCCTTGCAATGTTTGATTCGTTATCTGTAAAGTTCCCAACACTATCTAAAGCACCAGTTGTAGAATATCCAGATTGATCTGCTGACCAATTTCCTTTCCCAGTATTATCTGTGAAGTTATTTAAACCATCAGGGACTCCGGTAATATTATCATAGTTACTTAGTATTTTATTATCAAAGTCAGAAGAATCATTAATATAATTAGCATCGTTACTAAAATTTAAATTAGAATCTGGAGACCCGGTTATATTATCTTGATTGCTCAAAATCATATTTGTAAAATCAGGATAAATAATATTTTGGATTGTTCCCCAATCAACTTTTCCGAAGAACCATGAAAGGGTATTTGTAAAATTGAAATCCCCTTGATCCCAATTAGCGAAAAAAGAAATCATCCCATCAGAATGGATTGCATGCGGGTCTGTTTCCTCCCCACTTGGTGTTGCTGCTCCCTTAGAAATTGATACCCAATCAAATTGATGAAGATGTGTTGATCCTCCTGCATTATTTGAATAAAATCTAACTTGAACAACTCCCCCAGAAACATGATTTTGATAATCATAAATTGTAGCAGTCCTAATAATATATTCATTTTCTGTATTTCCAAGATGATCAAAATTCTCCCAAGAGGAAGTAGAATACTCCCAAATTTGAACCGATATCATATGACTTTCTGTTGCAGCAGATTTATATCTATATATCACTTGATTGAATGTATCTATTGATGTAAAATTTATAATTAACTCAAAATCTGAACTAACTTCAGTAACATTATAAGAAATATCATCCTTAATATGTAAATCAGTAACAGTCCCTGCAGGAGTTCCTGTTATTGTTTGGACTGTTGAAGCATTAAAAAAAGTGGTTATTAATTTTGAATCTGTATATTCCGTCGCTGATTCATTAAATATTATATCCTGAGCATCAGCATAATCCCCTGCCGAGATATTGAATATTGTATCTTGCGCGTCAGCGTATGCTCCTGCTGAATCATTAGCAAGACCTATTTGAATAGCCCAGTTAATAATATAACCTGTTACATTCCAATTTTGAATGTACCCAGATAAGTTCCAGTCCTTTATGAAACCAGAAATATTCCAGTCAATAATTAAACCAGAATCATTATATGAATCATAAGTTGTATTCAAGGTTGAAGTCCAAGTATCGTTGTTTAAACTAATTACATTATCCACATTAGCTGTGGCTGAATCATTGGCATCTCCAATAGCAGTATTCATTTGGGTAGTGGTTGAATAACTTCCCTTATCACCAGTCCAGTTTCCGACACTACTTAGCGCGCCTGTAGTCGCGTAACCAGATTGATCTGCACTCCAATTGCCTATCCCTATATTGTTTGTAAAATTATTTAATCCTGTTGGCCCCCCAGTAATGTTATCTTGGTTGCTTAATATCCTATTTGTTAATTGAGGGGTCTCGTTAAAATAACCCGCATCATTTGTTAAATTTACATTGCTTGTTGGAGTTCCAGTAACATTATCATAATTGATTAAGATTCGATTATTAAAATCTGTTGGGTCCTTATTAGTGATATTATTCCAGTGTAACAAGATTCTATTTGTTAAACTTGGTAATCTTGCAAAATTGATTGTTCCTCCGGTAATATTCTCTCCCTGAATTGTTATCTCATCATTTCCATTTGCCCACACCACTGTTGGACTGCTCCCAGTTCCAGATAAATCTCCAGACCAACTTGTTGATTCATTAAAAAATCCTGGCCCATTTGTAAAGTTTAGGAGATTATCATAACCCCTATCTCCCAAATTATCTGTGAAGTTAGTTAAAACTGTTGGTATTCCAACTAATGAAGAATAGGTACGATTCCATGCAGAATAATTTCCAACCTGGCTTATCAACTCTGTGAATCTAACAAAAAATGTCTCTACCCACGTGTTCATTGTTCCATTCAAACTATCTGCATATTCTGTGATTGAAATATTAAAAATAACATCTTGGGCATCTGCATAAGAAGTGGCAGAATCATTTAAGATTGTATCTTGTGCATCTGTGTAAGCAGCAGAGGAAGTGTTTGCATTAGTAATATTTGTATTTACTTCTGATTTAGGATAATAATTAGGTTGATCATTTGACCAGTTACCGAGTGAATCTATTATTGATCCATTATAATAGTCTGGTTGATTCTTGCTCCAGTTTCCTATTCCGATATTGTTTGTAAAGTTGTTTAGTCCATCTGGTCTGCCTGTGACATTTTCCCACTTAACTAAAAGACCATAATTTGATTCATTAAGATTTATGTTAGTAATTCCAGTACCATCCCCCTCAAGATAATCTGCTTTTACATAACTAATATTTGTAAGATTATAATTGTGAGCATTCATGTTTCCACTCAGATTTAAACCCTCAATCCAATTCAATCCCTTAATCCAGTATGTATTTGTGATATTGAAAAGATTTCTTAAATTGATATTATCATATCCATAAGGAGTCCAATCTGCTGCAGAGACCAATCCTACTAATAGGATTGATAGTATTAATAGTATTGATAGTATTTTTTTCATTTTAAACTACGTACGTCCTGATTCCAATTTTAGACATGATCATATCTCTTTCCCTCACTAATTGAAGGGCGGTTTCTCTCCACTGTGTATATGGTTCACCCTTTTGGACTTGTAATTCTCCAAGAGAATAACCAACAATATCTGTATAAGATTGTCCCACGATCCTTGCAACTTGCGCAAGCGCGCAACAAATGTTTATTAGTTTTTTGAAGATTTCATGTATCTCTAATTTAACAACTGTGCTTCCAGATTCATGAGCCAAGACTAATTGATCAACAGTTATTTCATTTGTATCTGTTGCAGTAATCTTCGCAGCTTCTCTTAATCCATCCATTCCATAAATCTCTATCCAATCATTTACCGAAAAATCACTTTCATCAGCAACACTTATGGCCACGCTTGTTCCCGCAGTTGTCGCAGCAGTTGAAGTTGTAGACGTATCAATTTCTTCAACAGTCCCGTAAATATATTTCACAATCACCTCATTATACCCAAATCTAAAAATTGAGGTCTCTGCATTTTGTCCTAAAAAAATATATCCTGATTCTTTTTGAATTTCTAAATTTGCTGGATCTTCTGTATCTCCATCAATCTTTAATTCTCTTACTGCCAGGACAGGATTTTGCTCAAGAAGAAGTCTGTTTGTTCCATCCCCATTTAAGATCTCTATTTTTATTCTTGGAGTAAAAACAGTATTATAATATCTTTCAATTTGTGGTTCGACCTCTGCAATGATCGCGGTAGTATCATCATCATCGATTTCGGTTGCAGCTATTCCTGAAGTTCTTCTCACGCTTGCTATTGTTACGTAAACCATTTTACTTAGTTAATGAAAAGATAATTAATCCAGTTATTAAACTTCCTCCTATTGTAAATAAAATCGTTGCCCACCCAGGCAATCTCCTTGAATAATGATTGGCCATACTTTTTACATCCTTCTTAATTTCTGAAATATCCTTTTTTATATCATCAACCATCTGTCTAGTTACCATCCCATAAGCACATTTATTAGCCATATTTCTTCTCCAATAATTTAACTATATCATCTCGGAATGGAAGAGGTGCTTTTAGTTTTATCTCTTCAATCAATTTTTCTCTAGTTCCCCATACAACAATATCTTTTGCTGTTTTAGGGCCCACTCCCTTGATCTTTGTAAGCTCCTTAAAGAATAAGTCATCTGCCGTATAATCCATAACTTTTGTTTCTGCAGGTTTTTTATTGATCTCTATTGGTACTGTCCCAATTTTTTCAAGCCCATTTCTTTCTCCAACCTCTTTAGGCAAGTCGATTATTTCGTTTGTTTTTAAGGTAATCCAATTGTAATTTATTAGATCTCCTTTCCTAATCTTAATTGGTTCACCTCTATTGATGAATTTCATTTTATGTTCTATAAGTTATCGTCATAGTAACTGTCTCAGCAGCTGCTGCACTTGCCAAAGTTAATCTCAACTTTCCGTAAACTACAAATTTTCCATACAAAGCATTATCTCCACCTTCTCCAGAACTTGGATCTAAGGCAGAACCTTGATAATCATGTAAGGTTGTTCTTGGATAAAATGTCGAATCTGTGTTTCCAGTATAATCCAAAATTGCTTGTGCTTTTTGTTCTCCCAAGCTATCAAGATTAATATCCATTGAACTTCCAGTTACATCAAATGCAATCTTGATTATCTCCCCATTGATTAAATCACTATCTGCAGTCACGCCTGTATCCCCTGTGGCTACTGTTGCTATGATTGTTTGTTGTGTAATCATTCTTTTTTTCTCCTATTTAATTATTTAAGGTCCGAGGACCATCTTTTTTTCCAAAATCAAAAAAAGATAAAAAAGTAAAAAATAAATTTATTTAACTTCTTCAAGTTTATTTGCTAATGCGATGTCTCTTGGAATCGTTACAACTTCACCTTCCTTCACAGTCAACCAATTAGATTCATCTTTAGTCCCTAAATTAATCTTAATATCTTTTCCATTATTCTTAAATTTAGGTTCTTCAACTTCTTCAACTGGTTCTTCCTGATCCGGTCTCCCAGTTGTTGTTCCTTCTGGCACTTCAGGTTCATTTATAACTTTCTTCTTTGCAACCTTTTTTTTGACTATTTCTTTAGCTACCATTTTATTCTCCAGCTGAATTACAGTCAATTAAAGCTCCTCCACTTCCATCTGCGACATAATTCTCTACTCCTACTTGTCCAGTTTGCGCAGTTATTGTTACATCCCAGGTCCCAGCTAAGTAATTCCTCATTACTGCTCCACTTCCTAAAGTTGTATTTCCTGCGAACTTAATTGCAGTTGTACTTCCACTTGCAATTCCTGTAAACAAGTTATCATTAACTCTCCAATATTGTCTATTAGATCCTGTCTCAACTACACTTACCCCAATAGTATCTACTGGCACATTGAATTCATTATTTAAAACACTCATTCTTGTTCCACTTACAACTACCCCTGCTGTTACAAATGCTGCAATATAATTATTCTCAATACATAAATTAACTGCGTCACATTGTGTTGCAACTCCAAAGCCTCCTGCTCCACCCATCGCTACACCGAATGTTGCAGTTCCTGCTCCATCCAGATTACAATGATGAATCCAAGTTTGATAAAATGCCGTTCCAACTCCATCTGCTACACTTCCAACACAAATTAATGGATATGCAATTCTACATGATAAAGCTAAGCCTGCAATCTCTACACGATCTGCTAAGATTGTAAACATTGGACTTGTTCCTGCAACTATCTTCAACGATGAACTCTGTCTTCCAGTTGAACCATTTGCTCCATATATCTTCAATCCTACTTGAGTTATTTCAATTCCTCCAGATGCGATTGTTCCAATCGAGTTTTCAGCAATCAAAATTGTATCATAATCTCCTGCTTTTGCAATTGCTTCTGCCAATGTTAGAAATGCCTTAACCCAAGTTAAACCATCCCCAGATACTGATGGACCTGTTTTTCCAGAATCAACATGCCAAATCTGAGTATCTTTTTTTACAAAATTGAAACTTGCTCCTATCGCACCTTGTGCAAAAGTAATTTGATCATGAAAAGTCTGATTTCCATAATTATCTCCACTTACTGTTCCGTCTCTCATTTTATATTAAAGGCAATTAGTAAGCGTAAATCACTATGCCGTAAATGTTAGTTCCTGTTGCGCTTGTTTCAATTAAAGCCACTCCAGAACTTATTGAAGTTACTTGTGCTGTCGCTGCTACAACTGTTGTTCCAGTTGTTGTTTGCGAACTTGCAAAAATAGCATGAACCTTTGTACATCCATATTTAGTCAAATCAATTGTTAATGAATCAGTACCTCCAACAAATGATGCGGGTGTTGTCATTAACAAAACTTTCATACCTAAATTTGGTGCTACTTCAATTGTTGTTCCTACATCTCCTAATGCTCCCATATTTTTTTAACCTCCTATTTTAATTTGGATTTGGCTCTATGAGCCTCCCTTATTTTTTCTGTTAATTCAAAAAAAAAGTTGAATCTAAAAAATAAGTAAAAAAGGATTTACAATATATTATCTATAAATGCATTGAACTTTGGATTCTTTATAATTAAACACTCGTATATCTTCAAGAAAAACTTATCTGAATCATTCCCTTTGCCTAATCTCTCAAAAGTCATATCTTGTAATACTCGCATTTCTATGTAATCTGTGTCAAGGAAGTAGATTGATTTTGCTCCTGATGTATTACTCAAATACATTGAAGGAATTAATGGAATCATCCCAACTAATGTATGAAGTAAAACCGCAGAAGGTACACCGAAAGGTAATACTCCTCCAGGGATATCACTCGGAGAATATTTGAACGTGTCCAATATAATCTTCCTAACATCTCTTACAGCAGCACTTGATCCAACAGCTAACTTTGGTATTCCACCATCGTCAAAAGCATATTGAACCGCCTCCTCAATGTGATCGTATGTTAACGCGGCTCCATCTAAATCCTTAATATTTTCAGATCCCTGTAATTTTACAATTCCAGAGAACTGTGTTGCATCACTTGAAGCGTCACCATTAACGATCAAACTTTCTTCCAATTCCTTTATTGCTCTTGCAGCAGTTATAACTCTAAATTGCATAGCATTTGGTGCATTAACATTACTGAACGCACTTCCACCTAGTCCACTTCCAGTTCCCTGGAAACCTTCTAGCACGAATGCAGGTTGTCCGGCTAATGCTTGGCCAGTAACTCTTCCAACTGAATAAAGATACTTGATTGGAACAGAAGTCCTATCAATTGTATCATCTCTTTCTGGAAAAGCCGCATCTTCTGCCGCAGTAAAACCAGCGCCTTTCTCAGTTATATTATTGTAGTCAGCAAACATCCCCAAGTTTGTTACTCTAGGAAACAATTCCACTAAAGGAGTTCTTTTCCTAGATTCATCAACAATCCTCGGAGATAAATAAACTGGAATCATTGCAAAACCAGCAGTTCCCTCTCCACCTTGTTCAGTAGTAGTTGCTTTAAACCCTGCTTCTTGTCTCAGATCATGAGCACTAGACGGGTCCCAATACTTTGTTTTATGTTTTAGGTTTCCAAAAGTTTTGAAATATGCATCTTGCATATCAAGACCTTCTGTACTTCCTGTAAACGCAGTTTTCATCTTACTTAAAAGCATCTAAAGGATCAACAGATTTGTTCGCAGCTTGTGCTTTTTGTTCCGCATCTAAAGGATTAACTCCTGGAGACTTATGAATTGATTTCGAAAGTGCTTCTGTAATCTTTAAAAGATTCTTTGAAATTTCTTTCATATCTTCTTTCATAGATACATTGTCTTTTTGAATCACATCATACTTCTCTGCCAAAGATTTCATCTCTTCAGTCACAGACTTAAGCATAGCTTTTTGTTCATCATTTGTAGATTCCCCTTCACCCTCTCCTGGCTTTGGATCTTGGCTTTCTCCAGCCCCTTCTCCATCACCCTCAGCAGGTTTCTTAGGATCGTCTTTATCTGTTATCATCTTATTTTTATTATTATTTAGTTTAGAATTTCCGACTAAGTCGGTTGAGTATGATAGTTCTTTCTTTGTTAATTTTCTCCCTAATTTCTTTTCCATATAATTTATAATCTCATCCATTAATCTTTTCTGATCAGAACTCAATGCTTTGCTCTCCAACATAACTGGCCCATCTTCCGCATAATTTGGCTCTACTTCAATCAATTCTCTAAAAATATAATATTCTTTCCAGCTTAATTTTAATCCACTAGATATTTTATCAAACAATTCTTTTGCCAGGGTTGCATAAATTCCTTTATTATCTGCAACATCCATCGCCGCTTTTAGTAATCTCAACTCTTTTTTATCTAAAGCTTGTCCGGCCATCATTTTATTCCAGATATAACTCAATGGATTTTCTTTTTGATTTTTGGCCTTAACAATTAATTGTTTTTCAATTGAAGGATCTAACTTTTTCAATCTTTTATACTCTTCAACCGCATCCATTGATTTTGTAAACACCTCAACCAACTCTGCTTTTGTGTTACACGGATTTCCAGTCAATGCAATATTCAATAATTTAACATCATTCAATAATCTAATTTCTTTTCCTTCTCTATCTTCATATTTAATCTCTGTTGGTAAGAAAGCAACTGAAAAAGCGTCTAAATATTTATCCAAAAGATTTCCTTTAATTTGTTTATAATTTGGATTATGTCTGTTTATTTCTCCCTTCACTCTTGTTGAATATCTATCATCACCTAAATCTTCAACTGTCGCATCAATTAATTTGCCTGCAGGAATTTTTGTTTTGTTAATTTCTTTTTCCTCATGTGTCTCTCCTTTAAAGGCTTCATGCTCTACATCGAGTTTCATGTTCCTTTCCATGATCTGTCTTTGCATTGACTCCTGGCAATTCTTAGTCATGATGTCGTCAACCATATCAATATCATTAGTAGAAATATCTCCCTCGACAAATAAGTGTTCTTCCCCTTTGATTTCAACTATATTAACATTCAGAGGAGTTGTAAAAGTGAAGCTGGCTTCTCTATTCATACATTATATAATATGAAAATAGTTATAAAACTATTTGTGGGATTTTAGATTTACAAAAAAGTAGTTCTACTCATCTTCTTTAATAAAAACAAGTGTTGAACGGCAATTCACATGGCTTGGAGGAGCTTGGCCAGACCATTTCTTATAATCAAAATCTTCATCAAGCCCAATGGTTTGGCTGTTTAAATTTTTACAGATTTCTGAAGTTCTATCATCTAATATGGCAACCCACTTCTTATTATAATCTAGGCCTGATGCTTTCATGGCCAATAATTTTCCATTGTTCTCTGCACGATTTGTTTCTGTACGTGCGATCATCTCTGCACGATTTTCTCCAACATCAAAAACTTTCTTGACTCTTTCTTTAAGTTTTGGAATACTCTCACCATTGATAATTCCTCTCTCTAATTCTGCTTTTAATTTATTTGCAATATCTTCAGTCATTCCTTTGATATTATCAAACGTATGTTCTTGTAAGAAACTTAGGGCCTTATCATTAACTGGAACATTCATGTCTATTTGTTTTTCTGTTTGATCCCATCCAGTAAAAAATTCTAATTTGATTGTCGCATCAGATATCTCTTTCAATGCAAAAACTGTAAATACATTCTTGATCATGCCTGGCACATCATCAATGCTTTTTATATTCATTATTGGTTCATCTAACTTTTGTGAATCAAGAATTGCTAAAATCTTTTCCTCATTTTTATTCAATACCAGCATAATTGCTTTCTTTAGTTTTTTTTCATCCATCTCTTCCCCTGGTTGTAAAATCAATGGGTTATCCGTTCCAGCAACTTTTTTCCCAGTCATTTTGTCTCTTTGATTTTGGCTATCCCGGTTAATCTTATCTGCGTCTTGCTGTCGAGGATCAAATCCAATCATTTCACTTTTAGGGCTTCTATCTCCAGAATTTTTATCTCCCCATTCGACAGGATCTAAACCCTCTGTATTTCTAATCTCATTAATTGTTTTAAGATCTGATTCTGTTTGTAATTTGTATAGTCCCCATTTCTTAGTTTCCTCGTCAACATCGAATATTTTATATTTATATCTTACTCCGGTAACACCAAACTCAGGGATAATTTCTGTATTTACATGATACTCTATTAATCTTAACAATGGATAAATAATTCTTTTCTTAGCTATTGAACTTTGAACTATCTGATTGGCTGACCCTTTTGCATCTTCTGTGAACCCCATCTCAGTTGCTGTAATCCCAAATGCTGCCCACACTAACTTACTCCACCATTTTTGTTGCTCGATTACTTGAAGCTCTTGATTTGTATAACCAATCCTTTCGAATGTTGGTTTCCTATTTACCATTGACAATTTATGAAAAACCTTTTTCCATTGGCCCAAATCATCTTGCTTCTTTTGAGATTGAATCCACTGCTGCGCAAATGCCTTCAAATCCTTTGAGCTTATTCCTTCAAGACCCAATACTCCTGGAGGAATTGAGTTATTCGCAAAATAATCAAAATTATGTTCAACTGCATAAATTAATGTTTGAACTGTTTTTTGAAGAACGGCCATAGCTGAACGTCCATAAAGATTATCTGTCCTTACTTTCTTTTCAAACCAAACTATTTCCCTCTTTCCGAAAGGCACTGGCTTTGCTCCGGTATTAAATCCATATTGAAAATAAGCTGCCTCTTCCTCGGCTTCAACTTCTGTGAGAAATCCACTCAGCAATGGAAAATAAGTTCTTGGATAAGCTTCTGTCTGTTCAGGGCCCATAATATTCTTAACTAAAATTAAATCGGCACGATTTGTATACATTCCGTATATGTCTGGATTCTTTGTAAACGCTGCACCATCTCTTGAAACAATCTCAACAAACACTCCAAAAGAATTAAATATTTTAACCATTATCCCTGAATTAAGTTCTAACAAATCAGGCAACATCATTCGAACTACTTTGTCCCAACTTTCCTTATTTGTATTTGGATTATAAAAGAACTCTTGTATCCTCTCCACGTCTTTTTCCTTTCCTAGAATCTCATTGCCTGCAGGATCCTCAGCAACTATTTCATAAGGTATTGAACAAACCTCATCTATAATTGCAGTTTCACACATATCAACATAAACAGATGCAGCCAATTGCCTATAATAAAGTAAATTCTCGTATCTAGGATATCCAAAAGGAGGTCTATAGAAAAAATTAGGAATATATGCTTTTGGTTGTCCATCCCTTGTTTGCTCGAATGCTGTTACTACATTACTTCCAGGTTTTTCTTTCTCTCCAAGTAATCCAAATAGATTTTTGAAATTTCTTTTCATGAATATGAGTGAGGGCACGATCTGACAGGACAATATAATTAATCTTTATGATTATTTAAACGTTATTGTCTGATTTGCTAAGCAAAGGCCCAAGCCGCTTCAGTACCTAAGTTCATTAATTCTAATGCATAACCAAGCGCAATTGGGATATCAGGGTGCACTCCAGCCTCGACAAGCTTCCCTTCTGACAATGCATAAGAAGTACACTCTGCCAATATCTTATCGAACATTGCTTTGTCTTTTTCTGTTTTATAAGGGATTACAAATCTTTTATTTTCAAATGCGGTACCCAACCTCATAATCAAATTAATCTTCCCGACGGTGTGACGTCTATCTGTCCAATCATAACCTTCTTTTTTCTTTGCTGCGGGATCTGCTGCTGCCGTCCAGAATAAAGTTATCGGTAGATTCCATTGTTGGATGTCTTTGCTAACTGCTTTTATTGAGTTTTCTTCCAAACCCATCATATCGTATTTATATCTTTCAAACAATTCATTCTTCATTATGGTAAACTGTTCGGTTACTGATAACCCTTTTTCTTTTTGACAATTCAATAAATAATAAAACTCATCTTTTCTTCCAATCCCTACAAAGGCAGATTCATTAGAAGTTATTCTATCTGCGAAGGCAAAGTCCGCGCCCATTGTTTTCATATCAAACACCCCGTCCTGACTCATCTTATAAATATCCTCATGAGAAAGGTCTTCCCTTTTACATTGTTCAATCCATTTCTTTTTGATTAAGGAGCTTGTATGATCAATCGGGTTGTTTAGATATTCTTGTTGGAAAGGGACACTACCGATATCTTCCTTAATAGCTTTCAATATCTTTTTTGTAAATCTATCTGGCCACAACAAATTATTTAGATTCTCATCACACGATTTAAATATTTTCCCACCATACAGATCTATTTTATTTTTCAATAAAGAATGAATATTAAGAATTGTCCCAATAAATTTTAATCTGCCATTAACATCCAAAGAAGGAATAATCACTTTATTTAATTTGTTTCTGTCCTTCTCTCTTAATTCAGGATTGAGTACCCTCTCATCCGATTCAATATCATCACAAATAATTAATGTTGGCCTAATATTTCTATATTTGAATCCCCTCAAATTCTTTTCAAAAGAAACAGCCTCAATACGCGCTCCCCCCACATCAAAACAATCCTCCCTATCTTTGCCATCATCTCCTTTTGCATTCGAAGGAGTCAAATCACCATAAATAAATCTTAACATCTTATTATGTTTAAACTCGTGCCTCACAGGATCAATAAGCTGCACTGTCTTTTGATGGTTTTGAGAAATATAAACAATGTACTTTTCTATCTTATTTACAATACAATAAATCAAAAATATTATTCCAGTCAATGATGTCTTCGCATGGCCTCTCGGCGCCGCAAGTGCCCCATTATCATCCTCAAATAAAAACTCATAAATTTCTTTATGAAAATCTGGAATCTTATTTGTTACAGTCCCGGGAAAAACAACCTCACTAAAAGTTTCAATATTTTCCTCATGAGAAAAAATCTCTTGAAGGAGTTCCCTTAATCTTTCTTCATCCTTAACTTTCTCAAATAATTCTGCTACCTGTTGTTTAGAAACCTTCATTGTCCCAACAGCCTTTTAATTTCTGCTTCACGCTCTTCTTGAGTTAATTTTAATGTTGCGATATTCCCTTTAAAATCAATTTCTTGTTTCTCAATATATCCCCTGACCTTACCTTTTGTCTTTAGATAGAATATCACACTTGCAACATTTCCTCTTTTAATCAACTTGAACAAAGCATTCTCTGCGAAATCTAAAGTGATATCAGGAAGCTCATCAACCCATGCTTTATAATTTTCATCTGCATGCATCCATTTATAATGTGTGCGCCTGTCCATTCCAACCAGTGTGGCTGCAGCTGTGATTACTCCCAATTGGCCCTTCAATGCATCATACATCATTAACTTTTTTCCTCTAAGCTTCTTTTTCTTCATTTTCTGTGACTTTTTGTGACTTTCTGTTTGTGAATTTCTCCCATCTGTCTATGATTACTTGAACGTAAACAGGATCTAATTCCATCATAAAGCACTTTCTGTTTAATTGTTCGCATGCGATTAGTGTTGAGCCGGAGCCTCCAAATAGATCTGAAACAACTCCCTCTTCGCTTGAACATAGCCTTATTTGTAATGATAGAATTTTTATTGGTTTTGCGGTAGGGTGCTCTTTATATTCTATATTATCTTTGTTTTCAATCCAATACTTCTGATAATGCTCTGAACTTAATCCCTGATTGAATGTTGGTTTTTTTGATAAAAAAATACAATATTCTGTATCTGGGTAATGATGACTTCCTCCTAATGGGATGAATGTTTTTTTATGCCAAGTTAAAATATTAAAATTATACTTCTTCTCTAGAGCAAAATTTAGATAATTTGGAACCAGATCTTTATTACAAAAAATAAACGCGTTCATGTTTTTATCAAAAATATCTGGAATAATTTCAAGGAATGGTTCTGGGACAAATGTCGCTATATTTTTTATATCTTTTGCAACTTTCATTACTTGCTTTTTAAAAATCCCTGCTCCTTTAATCTGTATGTAATTATAAGGGGGGTCTGTTACTAAAAGTTCTGCCTTGTTTTCGCCCATTAAGGCACCTACATCCTCTTTTATTGTACTATCTCCACACATCAGTCGATGATTTCCTAATTTGTATATTTCTCCTAATTTGACCTTTGTTTTTGCTTTTGCTCTTTCGTAGGCGTCAACTGCCACCACATCTTCAGTGACCTCTTTCTCGAGAATATTTCCCAATTCTCTAAAACTGAATCCTGTTAGATCTAATCGAAAATCTGCATCCTGCAAGCTGATTAATTCTCCTTTGAGTAATTCTTCATCCCACTGCGCGAATTCATTGCTTTTATTATCCATGATCCTAAATGCTTTTACTTGTTCTTTTGTTAAATCGTCTGCCCATATTACTGGTACTTCCTTCAATTCTAATTTCATGGCTGCTTTTAATCTTGTATGACCGGCGACTATTTCGTTCTTCTTGTCGAGTACTATTGGGTTCTTGAATCCGAATTCTTTAATTGACTTAGCAACTATCTCTACTGCACGATCATTCTTTCTTGGGTTTTTTGGATAAGGTACAATCTTTTTCAATGAAATATATTCTATCTTAATTTTCTTTGTCATTTTTCGTCTTAACCTTATACCATAGCTTCTTCAAATCTTCTAACCTTTCTGCAAGTTTCTCTCTATATTCTTTTGTAGGGTATCCTTCCTCTCTTAAAACGATTTGTATCATTTCAATTTCATTCCTTAGTAATGGTCTCTTTCTCGTCATTTTTAATCCAAATCCAGCTCGTCAACATCACTCCATTCTTCTGCAGGAGGATCACGCATTTGTTTAATTCGTTCGACTTCCTCTTTAGGATTTTCTACTTCCTTCACCATATATTTTCTAATTAATGCTGTTCCAATATTTGTTTCAAAAGTTTCAATGATTTCGTCCCTTATCAAAAGAACATCTGTTCTCTTACTAGCTTGAATGAAAGCGATTATCTCGGGTTTTAGATCTTGTTTTTCATCCCTTGTAATTTTATATCTCTTTATTGTTTGGTTCACTGCATTATGGTTTGTTTTAATATTGAATTTCTCTTCTATCATCTCTGCAAGCTGTCTGTTTTTGAAATTATTTACATTCTCTTTTAGAAATTGAATCACCTCTGGACCATATTTTCTTGTCCGTGGCTTCCGCTTTGGATTATCTTTTTTTTTAGAACTTCTCTTCAAACCCCTCATAAACATATAATTTGCAAGTTGTGGAACATTTATTTTCAAATCCCACTTCTCATTGACAACCCCACATAATTCTTTATTTGAATATGAATTCACATTCTTCCTAACAAAGTTTTCCATGGCTGCAGGATATTTCGAAGGGCCTCCTAATTTCTTCTTGGCTACTTTTTTATTTTCTTTCCGAGTCATATCTTTGATTTTTGGATCCATTTCGGGACGATATCCCCTATCAGCAATCATCTCCTTCTTGGTCCTTCTGAATCTTTTTCCAATAGGAGTTTCCGCCATCCTCTTTATTTTAGGTTCTATTATCACAGGTATTGGTAATTCTAAATTCTCTATTTCCTTTCTCTGTGATTTACTTAATAATTTGGAATCTATCTCAATTGGTTTTATAGTTTGCACTTCATCTCTTAGATGTTTTGGAACTTCCCTCGTTTCAATTTCTATATCTCCAAGTTTGATTCGTTCTGTCCTTCCAGGATAAATCTGTTCAACATTTCCATTATCTAAACTAAGAATCTTCAGATTATCATTTGCCATAATAATAGGATTCACTTCTGAATTGAATAACTTATAAAATCTTCTTAATTCTTCTTGGCTTACCCCTTCTAAAATAATTAATGTTTTTTTCATTTTTCTCTTTTTCCAAATGAAGAAGGCCGGGACTCGAACCCGGGTCTCTCTCAATTATAAGAGCGAGTTTGCCGCTACTCTACATTCTTCTTGAACTTAAAGTTTTAATCTTGTTCCAATTATATCTTTGATCTGTTTGATTTCTTTCTTCGCATTTTTTAATTCCTTTTCAATATCTTCTAATTCAAGTTTCTTTTGCTCTCCTGTTGCAAACAAAGTTATCTTATCAATATCCTCTTTCAATTTTTTAAGGTCTTCTGGGAGCTCTTTATGCTCTTTAAGGCCATCTTTCAATACTGAAATCCTTTGCTCCATTCCAGTTCTTTGATTTGATAAGTTCTTATAAGCCAATTTTATTCCATCTTCAGTATAAGTCACTTCCATGCTTTGATTCACTGTTGACATAAGCTTTGCTTTTTCAATAACTTTGTCTCCTTCCATTACTGGCTCTGTCTTATTTTCTGAAAATTGAGATTTCTTTTGAAGAAGTTCTTTTCTACGATCATCATAAGTTAATTTTTCTTCTACTTTATTTTCCATTATTTCCCTCCTTCTCAGCTTTATCATTAACATTGGTAATAACTGCATGCTTATTTGGGGGATTCTTAACCAAAGCAAAATTCATCTCTTTAAGCAATTTTTTAGCAGTTTTATAATTCTTATTCAACTGTTTTAATAAATCTACTTGGGCTTTTCCATAATCTGTCATGTGAAT
>SDBT01002079.1_pt1 | contig 35895 bp, 55 predicted proteins | sample 2277101 | NCBI WGS metagenome assembly SDBT01 (sample SAMN10404973, study PRJNA504765) | marine sediment metagenome | isolation source: marine sediment core GS10_PC15, 103 cmbsf | place: Arctic Ocean: Southern Knipovich Ridge | collected 2010 | reverse complement strand
GGAAATTTATCTCAAAGATTTGATAAAGTATTTAATACTAAAAACGAGGTTCAACGTCAAAAAGATACAAGAATATGGTGGGGATTAATTCGTAAAAGAGGTGCTGTTATAGAAGCTAATAACAATGTTGATAGAATACTTCAGGAGTTATTTGATAAAAAACAAGAAGATTCTCAAACTATGGAAAACTTCTTTTTTGAAACATTTAAAGCTGTTACAAAGGGAATTACTATTGATACTTACTCTTTAGATAATAGAGTTGATGAAGCCAATGAAAAAGATCTTCAAATTAAAAAAGAAATTATAGTACGTTATGAAGCTCAAAAAAATAATCCACCTGAAGATGTATATACTTCAAAAGACAATCAAGAAGAAATTGATGAAGCTATAATTGCTTTAGAAGAAGATAATCAAATGTTTTATGACGATTCTTTTGGTTCAAGAGTTAAAAAAGCCACAAGAATATTAAGACGTTTTGGAATGGTTTATAATAGAACATTACGAGCCAGAAAAATCATTAGAACCAAAGGCGATGTTATCAATAGAAATGATACAAAATTAGATTTATTCAATAGGGATAGATTTGAAACTCGTATGTATCAATTAGCATTAGAGAACAATGATCCAATGGATTTTATTAAGAATATTGAAAACTCAACTATAAAGGAAATTAAGTCTTTCAATCGATTCTTAAAGAAAATGTTTCCGGAAACAGATTTACAGATACTTAATTCTATGCATTATGTTTTATCCAATTCTAAACATATTGTAGGACATAAGAATACTATCAATGCTAAAAATGAATATGACTCTAAAGCTTCACTATCACATAAAGAACGTAATCAAGCTGATAGTGCTCTTGCTAAAATGTTTAGAAATTTTCAAGAAAAAACTTTAGAAGATGGAAAGAAGAAAGGTAATCAAGCCTGGCATATTTATCAAAATGCTGTAAATAGAATTTATAAAGCCAAAGTTCCATCTACTACCGATATAAAAATTGTAGTAGATATGATGACAACTTTTGATACTGCAGGTTTATACAATGGCAAAATAGCTGTATTTAAAGGTATAACCATACCATTAGAAACCCTAATAGTAGGTTACATTAAAAAAGGAATGTTATTTAATAAAAATGACAATGGCGATTCAAAATATTGGAACTGGGAACAAGATGCTAATGGAAAATGGTTTCCTGTTAAAGAAGATGGATTTGGAGTTTACTCTTATGCTGCAAGACCAATTGTAGAAGCTCTGATTAATACTAATAGACAATATACTCCTTATAGTGTAGTACAAAACGCTGAAGGCAATATGGAACCGGTAAAAATTGTCAATAACCATTTAACCAAAGAAGTTGATAATATGATAGAGTTTCTTGCTCCAGATGAAAATGGAAAAGAAAAAACTAAAGAAGAATTTATAGCAAGATATTCTCATATTAATGATGCTGATAAAATTGAAAAAACAAAAGGCAACTTTGTTAATCCTGATGGAACAAAACATATTGTTAATTCATTTTTAGATCAAATATATGATGATTATAAAAAAGGAATAATGCCTACTATTTCACAATATCACGGTATAGAAGATGTCTTTAATAAAAAGGGATCTGTTTATAAAGGAAGTACTTCTCTTGAACAAGGAATAGAAGATTTTATGACTTACATAAGAAGTACTCACAAACCAAGAGGTGGAAGAAGTAATTTATTTTTAGCAAACATTGGAACTTTCTCGGACTCACCAAGAAAATTCTTTATGAATACAAGAAGAATTGCTTATGATGAAGCTTTTAATCCTGATGGAAGTTTTATAGGTACTGGAGCTGTTATGAATAGTATTTGGCAGTTACACAAAAACATGAATCCAGGAGATCCTAATGCTGATAAAAAATCTGCTAAATATAGAGAATGGCAAACTGCAAATAAAAAGTCTGCATTTAATAATGATATCCGTAAAGCTATTAAAGAAACCATTGCTTTTATAGAATCTAATTACGAACAATTAAATCCTATGAAAGTAAGAACAGGATTTACTAAAAAAGCTGTTCTACCAATGGCAGCTTATTTTTTACCTGATGGTAAATTAAATAAAAAAGGTCAAATAATGGCTGCTGAATATGCTATGAACACTATTGTAGCTGGTTATAATATGGCAGAAGTATTCTTACCTAATGTTAAGGGAAGTCAAATTGTAAAACGCTTTAAAATGAATTCTTCGCCAATAATGTCGATTAAGAATCCTAACCTTAAATTAGAACCTATATATTTTGCTGATGAAATCATTAAAAATTTAAGTATATCCGGAACCGACTCTGCTATGTATATTTTAGAAGAAGATGCTAAAAAGTGGCAAGACGTAGGTAAAGGTGTATTTGAACTTAATAGTGGTTTTAAATTTCTTAACGCAAGTGTTGAAAAAGACAATCCTAATTTCAAAGGTAAAGCTGCATATCTCAAAGGATATACTACTATAGTTGATAAAACACATCCTTTATATAAAATAATGAAAGCTCGTAAGGATAAGTATAATACTTGGCATTTAAAGAAACACGGAGTAGATCCTTCAAGTAACTATACTGATCAAACTCCTAATCACATTTTAATAGCTATTCCTCAATCTTCTGATAAGACAGGGTTTTTCCAAAATGAATTTACTCCAGAAGAATTCATTAAAAAAAGAAAAGATGAAAATGGTAAGGTTATTAAAAACGATGTAACTGGTCAGTCTGAAATAGAATATACTGAACAAGGTGCATTATTTACAGAACAAGCATTATCTGAAAACATTGATGATGCTATGAAAATTTATGATAAATTATATTATGATAAAAATGGTGATTTTATAGGAATTGATGCTTACAATTTCGGACCTCAACAAATAATGGACAAAAAAACAGAAGGCACTATTACTCCTGTTCAATTGATAAACAATATTATTGTTGGCGCTTCAAATGCTGGACATTTAAAAGAAGCTTATGAAATTCAAAATTCTTTTAATAAACAAAAACAAAAAAATCTTCAAAAAGTAGTTTCTCAATTAGAATTATCAAAAGATGATGAAGCTGCAGGTATTAATAAGGCTAAACTTTATAAAAATCTTATTGATAAAGGATTGAATAAACAAGAAATGGATCAAGCTCAAAGAATTCTTTTTGAAGAAACAGATTCATCAATAGCAAATCCTTATTTAGTTGAAATTATTACTAATCAATTATCCAAAACATTACGTCAAGCTGGTAATAGACTTCCGACTACTGGAGCTTATTCACATCAAAAACCTGATAGTGGATGGAGAGCACAATCTGAAGAAAACAAAGCTTTAAACAGTTATAATAAAAATGGTGATGGTAGTACTAATGCTGCAGAAATTATTGTTAGTCAAGATTTAAACGATGGAAGCGTTGAAGCAAGACAACCTATTACAAGATATAATACTTGGGGTAAAAGAGCTATTAAACATGGTGAGTCTGCATTAGGTACAATGCAAAAAAAGGAATTTAAAAAATTAAGAGCAACAAGTTTTTATTTGGCAGATAATATTTTATTAGAAAACGCTGCTATTACTCTTGCTGTAAAACGACATAATGTTACTCGTGAAGAAGCTTATAAATATATTGGTAAAGAACATAATAAAAATGATGAAGTTATTGGATATCACGTTAAAGGTGATACTGTAATCGCTACAAGAGTTCCTTCAAGTAAACCCGGAGATACAGGTATATTTGAAATTGTAGGATTCCACGAAGGAGAAGGTAATCAAGTATCTGTTTCTTCAGATATGAATGATATATTTGGTTCTGATAATGATGGAGATACATTATTTATACAAACAAAAACTAAAAAGAAAGGATTTGAAAATTGGAATAATGGTTTAGATGGAATAATTAAATTATGGTTATCACCAGCAATGCGAGAACAAATTACTAATCCAATGATCTTTGAAGAAAATACAGAAAAAATTGTTGAAAAAGTAAATGAAGTTTTTCCTGGCAATAATGATTATATCATACCATTCTCTCCAAGACAAAGAATGATAGATTATGATAACACTATGGTTGCTAAAAGAAATGTAGGACCAGTATTTAACATTCATAAAGTTACTAATATGTTTGCTTCAGTAAATATTCCAATTACACGATCTATTAAAATAGGCACAACAGAGTATGGTTCTTTTAGTGATGAAAAAGAAGGTAATGACAGCAGAAATCTACAATCTGCTATACTTGCAAATATCATACTGGACAACGCTAAACATGGTTTTGCTGACTCTTTAGGACTGAATCAATACAATATAGCACAAGCTGTTTTAATGGTTAATTTAGGTATTCCATTAGAACAAGTAGGACTTATCCTCAATTCTCCTGCAGCAAGAGTTTGGGCGAGATTAAATCGTAACAGTAATAGTATGTTTCACGAAAATCTTTCTAAATCTAAAATCATTGAAATGACTTTTGATATTATTACTGAAGCAAATCATTTACACACTAATGATCCAAAAGGTAAAAATAAAAAGATTGAAGATTATCTTAAAGAAGCTTTTGTTAATACTAAAAAAAATAAACACAGACCTGCTAAAAGACCAGAAGAAACAAATACTAATTTAGAAATTAATAAGATAGCATTGTACTCACAACAAAATAACATATTAGAAATAATGAGTTATTTAGCTGATATGAATACAGACATTCAGGCTCTTGGAACTATATTAGGTGGACATAAAAAGATTCATGTTAATCCACTTGTACTTGAACAGCAAATCAAAAACTTTAAAAATGTTCTTGCAGGAAAATCTGAAAAGAAAACATTTCAATTAAATGATGATTTTAAATCTAATCCAGATATGCAAAATTATCTTGATGTAGCTGAAGAAACATTAACTCATTTACAAACTATAAATCCTATTTATAGAAACGCAACTAATGGTGCTATAGAAAGTTTAACTAATAAAATTTCAGGTAATTTAACTGATGTTCAAATTGAAGAAGTAGGAGCCGACATATTACTATTTAATACTTCAAGACTATTAGGACATAATAATCTTGAAAAGAATTATGTACAGAACTTAATGAAGCAAAAACATAAAGATTCTGTTTATAGTAAACTTGATTTTTACTTTCAGGAACTTCAAAGAAAAAGTTATAATACAGAAAAAGATCTTGCTAAAGCATTTTCCGATAAGGACAATAGTTTGTTATTTACACAAGCTATGAATTATGATTTAACATCAACTTCTGAAAATGGTAAATACATATCTGCTAACTCACAATTTACTAATAATAGTTTTAGTGAGCCAGAACGCAATAGAGCAAGGGATGAATTTGCACAACTACCATCGGATCTACAAAACGCTCTAATGGTATATGATTTAATTCAACATGGTTGGAAAGGGCCTCTTTCACTTGCACCATACTTTAGTCGAAGTGCTATGAATAGAATAAACTTTGAGTCTAATATAGCCATGAATACTAAAAATACTGAAGTGATATCTTCTGTAGTTATAAATAAACTTGAAAGAAACATTGCTTTAAAACTATCAAGAAATATCAATAATCCATTTAAGAAACATTGGGTTAAAAACAGCATAAATCTTTCAAGTGAAAAAGAAGTTATAAATACAATATTTTATCCTAAAACAAAAAAGGATGAAGAAGCTGTTTTTGCATTAACAAAATCTATAATGCTTGGACAACCTATGTATATTAATATTTTAAGTAAAAATCCTAAAACCAAAGTAATATCAAATGAACTTTATGAAATAGATAAATTTACTGATGAAGAAATAGGAATGGTTACAAGTGAAAATAATATGCGAACCAAACGAGATAGAATAGCTCAAATCGCTGAAACACGAATGAAGCATATTCCAAATACTTTATCTGAAAATCCAAATATAGATATTGCTAATATTGCTGATAAAAATGTATTTAAACAACATCATAATTATACTGAACATAATGAAAACGCATCTTTAGATTATTTATCTAATGCTACTGTAGTATATGAACAAGGAATGAAAGCATTAAGAGAAGGCGCTGGACAGCAAACCTTAAATTTAGATGCAAGAGAAGATTATTGGGAAGAAACTTTTACAAGGGAAGTGCCTCTTAATTATGCAGAATATCGCAAAGCTATGGAATTTCAACCTTATGTTTCAGAAGGTATAAAAACTCAAATGTACGATAAGTATATTGCTGATAAGAAACGAGCTAATTTAATTGTTTCCGAAAAAGCAGTTGGTGAAGTCAATCCTTTAAAAAATTTAGAAAATCAATCTACAGAAACTCTTTTAAAAAATTATGAAGAATATGCTGAAAGAGATGTATATGCTTATTCTGTAATAACAACTCCTATTGTTAAACAATTGACCAGGTATTTAATTGCTGATCAAGCAGAGCTGTTTAAAAAAAATGAAGTAACTGGTAAAGAACAAGGTAGTGATATTTCAAAATGGAGAGCATTTATGATGTCAGGTTCTACTGTACCATCTAATCATCCAGCAAGTCAAGCTATGGCAAGAATGTTAGAAAAAGAATATAAGAACTTTATTAATGAGAAGAAAAAATATACTTCTCGAATAAATAAAGTTACTGAAGCATTATATCAAGAAAAACTTGGTTATGGTGGGAAAGGAAACTTATATAGTTTATCAGGATTACGAAATTTAGGTTTAAGAATTAAAGATGCTATATTTAGTAATCGAGCAAAAGTTTATAATCAGTTATATGGAAATATGGTTATTCGTGAAGAATTTATGAACGACCAAGGAAAGTTAGTAATTAACTATAAGCTACGACCTCAATCAGAAATTGATTCAGATGTTGCAAGTGGATTTATGACTAAAGCCGAAAAAGATTTTTACGATACTTTCAGAGCTATAACAACTGAATTAAAACCACCTAAAGTTAAAGAGTTACAAGATTATATTCCACATACTTCAATGAACAAACTCGAAAAACTTTCAACTCGTGGGATGTTAGGACTTTTAGCTAATTCACGAACTGAAGAACACGCTATGCAAGATGTTAAAATGATTTATGCTGGAAACCTAATGACTTGGAAACATATAGAAGATCATTTTAAAATGTTATCTGCAGGTGATTTAAAAAATAACACTCGTACAGTTTTAGAATTTAGAAAATTAAAACAGAAAGCTAAAAAATTATTTAAATCAGGAAAGAATGAAGATGGAAGCAAAATATTAACATCAGCACCATTCGTAGAAACTGCATTAGGATTTGGTGCTATTAATAGATTTGCTAATCATCGTTCTATTAAAGCAACAGAACTACCATCTATGGACTTAAACAAGGCTCTTGGTGATTATATACATTCAACCTTATTTGTCAATGGTAACAGCAAATTTAGAGGTATGGAAAAACTTGGTGCTTATATTGATGGAGTACTTGCCTGGAACGAAGAAAACAATCTACCAAACATGAATATACATATTAAGAAAGTTTGGAAAGATTATTTCTTACGTCAAAAACGTCAAACATCATTTCTCGGTCCTACTACTGATAGAGTTATTCTTGGACTTACAAGACTTAACTTGTTCTATGCATTAGGATATAGTGCAAATGTCAATACTGGTGGCTTATATGCCATTGGGAATGTGTTAGCCGGAAAGTACCACAATATTAAAGATATTGGTGCTGGTGCTTGGCTAAAAGGGGAGAGTCGATTTTGGGGATTAGATAAAGGTTTCGGGAAAGGAATTGGTGAAGTAAATAAAAGGCGTAAACGTATGGCAAGAATTATGAAAACTATGAATTTCCTTGACATTAATGTTTACGATGAAGTATCAATGGAAAAAGGTGGTGGTTTAGATAGAGTCTTTTCAGACATAGCCTTATCACCAATGATATATTCAGAGAAGTGGATTCAACAAGTTCATATGCTCGGTCTATTAACAGACAGGCAATTAGAATTATTTGATGAAGATGGTAATTATAAAGATGAATTTCAAACAATCAATCCAGAAGATTTAGTACGTCTTGAAGATCAGGTAAAATCATCACACGGTAGAGGTTATCAACCTACTGACCAAAGAGCTATACAAATGTACTCTTGGGGAAATATGATGTTACAATTTAGTCGATTTATACCTACTATGGTACACGACAGATTTGCTAAAGAAGATGTGAATATCTATGGTAGAGAAACCATAGGAACTATGACAGCAGTTGGTAAGGCTTTAAGATTTGTATTAAACAATCCTAAAGAATTTGTGTCATATAGAAAAAGTCTGACTAAAGAACAACGCAGACGTTTGGATTCAGGACTTAAAGGCGTAGGTATGGCTGCAGTAATAGCAATGTTGGCTACAACAAGTGGTACAGCCAGTTCATTATTTTGGGATGTTAATTATTATTGGAACTATCCAAAACTTACAAGTAAGCTTACTCCAGCACCAGTACGTTCAATCAATGGTTTAATGAATGGATTATTTTAGTATCTTTATAGTATAATTTAAAATCAATATTATGAAAAAAGTTACAAAAATTTTAATCGTTATTGCTTTATTACTACTTGCATTTAGCCTTAATGCACAACAAGATTGTGCTACTATTTGCCATAATGGTACACTGGTAAAAGCTATTGGTGCTAATGCTGTTTCAGGTCATTTAGACCACCATTCAGAAGATATACTAATAAGTATTGATTGTGATTATGAAATTGTGGGTGATGAATGTGAAAGATTGTCCTTACCTAAATTAAGGTTAAATGATATAATTCCGCTTAATAAGAGATATGCATTATATACCATTCATGGACAACTTTTAAGGTTAGGAGTTACTGATAGCAATTTTAAAACAACACTTCCAAAGTGGGGAGTGTATATGGTAAAAATTGAAGGATATGAAGCCTTTAAATTCGTTATAGAATAATTTTATATCTTTACATTGTCCGTACTGCTGAATAGACGGAACATAAAATGCAGCCTATGAAAGCTTTAAAATAGAAAGCCTCCCGATATCGAGAGGCTTTTTTCATTATATAGGCTCATTGGGCCATTTACTTTTATACAACCATTTAGGAAGTTCAAGTTCCTCTTTTTCAGCATTAAAACTACAAATTGATTTAGGAAACCATAAATGATCTCCATCACAATTAAGTAGCCAAGCTACAGGTGATTCTTTAATAAATTTAGCATTTACAATAGGATCATATGATATTTTTAAAGGTTTTATATTTCTACACATTTCCAGTTCTTTTAGATATTTCTAATATAAGTTTATTACGATTACGAGCTGTATTATTATCCCATTGTGTAACTAAATTTCTATATAAAATATCTTGTTCTGCTACAGTTAAATCAGCTTCTACTTTAATATAATTATGAGCTTTCATATTTTTAATCTGCTTACCTTTTCGCCATTGAGGTTTATAACTTGTAAAAGGGAATGTCTTACATCCACTACATAAATCATCTTCTTGCCAATAGCAAGGATTTCCACGTTTATCTATACAAGAACTATCTTGTGTACAACCACACTTTTTACATTTTTTATCTTTAACTATTTCCATATTAATAAAGATTAATTTCTGATTTTTTCAATTTAAGTTGATGCTTGTCAAAATGAATTGCCTTTTTATAAATTGGTATAGTAAATGGAATAGTTGCAAAACCAATCATATAATCATTATCCCAAACACTAAAACAACCAATAGCAACATTATTTTTCTGTTGGCATACACCAAAAGAAACAGGTCTTTCATTTATTATAAATTGAGAAGTTGCATCACCTACGTTCCAAAAATCAGGAGTCCTTGGTGCTACTCCACGAATATATCCTTTAAAATCAACTTCTATTCCGGGAAGTAATCCTAATACAGTTGCTTTATGTAAACGTATTTCCATAGGTTCTACATCTGGAATATCTATATCATCAATATCTTTAAATAACATTTCTAAAAATGCATCAGGTTCTTCTGCGATGCTCATTATTTTTGGCTTCTTTTTAAAATAAGCCAAAACATATTTTATAAAATCTTTCATAATAAAGTTTGTTGTGCGTTTTTCTCAAATTTTTCTCGAAGAATATTATCCGTAATTCCTTTCTTTTGTGTAGCAAATGAATTAAGAGTTTTACTTCTATACGGTATTTTTCTTAATTGTTTTGCAGTATCAGTCCATTTATACCTATTAGGAATAAAAGTCGTAGCAAAAAGACAAGATCCTCTACCGTGTTTACCAGTATGTATAGGAATAATTTTATTTATATAAAGTCCTTTTGACATAAACAAATATTTCTGAATAAGTGGAAACGTATAATAAGAAGCCATCTTGCCACCGCCAAAACGTGCTGCAGCATTATGTGGCTTTACATCAACATAAGATACAACTTCTATAATATCGTTAATCTTAATTAGATGTGATACAAATACAGGTTTGCCGAATATAAAATAACCATCAGGCTCATATAATTCAGTAAATACATTCATACCCTTTTCAGTCCATACTAATCTAAAATCATAAGTATAGTTCGTTTCTTGAAAAAGAGCAAAAATCTCTAAAGTATTAACTTTAGATTTAAAATGATTTTCTCTCTTATGCATCAATTTTGGAAATACTGCTATAAGTTCAGGCTCTCTCTCAAAACTTTTAAGATAACCATTCTCTTTAAGTTCTTCCAAATACCATCGAAAATACATTTCGTGATCATTCTCGATGGTTTGAGTTGGTGCTGTGAAAGCCATAACTATACGATTTCAAGTTTTCCATCATCATCAGTATTAGATGGCGGTGGTGGTGCTGGTACTATTTTCTTTTTAGCTTCAGCATCCAAAACTTCAATATAACCCGAAATAGATTTAATAAAAGTTTCTAATATATCAAATCTAAATCCTTCCTGAACTGCATCATAATGAGGATTTATATAACCATAGAAATGTTTCCTCTTTCTAAAAGTAAACTTAACAGGAGTATCTTGTCTATTAAATTCAAAGATTATAATATCACTTTTAAAATCTGTACTCAAACAAGAATAAATAGTGTTAAGAGCACCGAAAGGAATACCTATTGAAGAAAGTAATTCTTCTGGCTGTTCTTGTGTTTTTTGAAGTTTCTTTAATGGTTCTAATAAATCAATAGGAATTATTTTATGATGTAAATCCTTTGAATATTTAGGATTTTCAACATACAAATTTCCTTCATTCATTTTCATATTAGCACCTTTAATCAATTCTGTCCAAAACTCTGAACTAAATATTTTACCATCCATATAGTATAAGATTTTTTCGAGTTCTTTAATCTCGACATCATCTTCAATACCAGTTTCAATAATAAAATATTCAAAAAGGTCGCACACTAAACAAAAATCATTGCGTAGTATGATAGCATTATTATTTAATATAATAATACCTCGACGTGGATCATTTTCTGGAAGATCCTTTACGTCTTTTGTTAATGCCTTATGTAAGGCAGGAAATTGAATTGTTATCATATATTAAAATTTAAGGTTTCCAAGATATAATTTTATCTTGTGAATACGAGGAGTTGAATATTTCTTAGAGTTAATCCTATTCACTGTTAAAATATATAATCTTTTTGTTTCATTCATAATATAATCACCAAACTGTTCATCAGTTTGTAATTCTGTATCTGTTACAAAAGTATTTTCAGGAAGTGTTACTGTAGGAGTTGGTGGTATGATTTCTTCTTGTTTACTTTCAAGAATAGCATTCTTACGCACTTGTTCAAAAGCCTCCAACCTACTACCTAACATTACAATTGCTTTCTGTTTAGCATTAATATAATAATGCTTAAGTTCACCTACAACACTTTCATCTAAAATATCATCATTTAATCCTGTAGTAATAAGCTCATAACTATAAGCTTCTATTTTAGATTTTGATTCACTTACGAATTTTTCACTTCCATTAGTAACTGCTTCTGCAGTAGCTTCTGTAATTAAACCATTAATAAGTTCATATTTAATCTTATTATAAAGATTAGACTTATCAAGTTTTAATTGAGTTTCATCAGCAAGATTTTTTTGCTCTTTAATTTTATCTAAAAGAGCTTGATCTTTTTCTTTCTGTTTTACATCAGCCTTTTCTTTTTCAGCCCTTATGTATGGCTCAAAAAGTTTTTCTGAATTATCATAAACTTCAGTAGCTTCAGCAAGGAAAATTTTCTCAATAGAGATAATAGCTTTATTAATTTTAGTTGGCTCCATTTTCATTGCTGTTCCAACTTTTTTAATTTTAGCTCTGAAAGTTCTAACTCTCTTTTTAATATCAACAAATTCCTGTATGTTGGATTTATCAAATTTACCTTCTTCATCAGCTTTAATAAAAGCTATAGATTTACCCTCATTTCTTATGGCAATAAGTTCTGTAACCATAGGATTCAATTTCATAAGATCTTTTGATCCTACCTTTTCTGTCAGAAAAACTACATTATCTTTAACGGACTCTGGAAGTTCTTCAATCTGTTTTGGTGTTAATACCACCAATTCTTTTACTTCTTCTGTTTTTGTACTCATAATTATTTAATTAGACATTGTTTTAATTGTTTTAAGAAGTTGTTTTAGCACATTATCCATTTCGGCTAATGCATCTTCTTTATCATTCCATTTATAACTATCTAAAGCATATATAGTATCACCAAGGATACCATCTTCAACCTGAATTAATGCAACACTCCATTTGTTAGTTTTTTCATCAATAACCGCAACCGGTACAAGATTATCAGGATAAAGTTCTGCTATTTTAAGCCCTACTAATATGTTCGGTTTCATTATTCTCTTTTTTAGATAGAGCCTCAATTGTATGGAAGGCTACTGCATATTTATCTCGAAGATGTTCGCCTCTATCTATTTTTAGAGAAACGAGGTTCCACATTTCAACAAATGTATCAAAACCTTTTAATATACCGTGCTTATTAGTATAGAGCTTCATTACGTGATAAATCATATGCTCTGCTTTCATCTTCTCAACGTTCATCATTTTATTAAAATTCTCTAAAGCTTTTATACCAAAACCTTTAAGTCCACCAATATTATCTGTAGGATCACCTAACAATAGTTGTCCTACTAAATTGGTGAAAGCTTGTTCTTCGGATATAAATATTAATTTATACATATCCATATCCCAATGCCAACCAGGTACTTGTTTTAAATCTTTATCGTGAGAGAATATAAAAGTTCCTTCATTTTGAAGCATAGATAATATATCATCAGCTTCTAAATCATCAAAAAATAATGTAGTATAACGAGAATTAATATATTCATACACATATGCTAAATCATCATATTTTTCAGAATAGAAATAAGGATCTTTCAATCCTTCTCGATTCCCTTTATATTTTTTCTCTTGTGCAATAGCGTGTCTAAACACACTTGCAGATGGAGCAGAAAAACAAAATATATAAGCATCAGCATCAAAACGATTAAATATATCTACAGATAAATAATTATCTATTGTATCGTTTAAAAGCTGTGCATCGTGTGGTACTCCTTCATCCATTAATTTTTGATAAACTCTGTAACAAACTACATGTTTGTATCTGTCTGCATCAATTAGAGCTATTTTATCAATCTTCTTTTTATTTAAGTCGATTTCTTCATAGCGTACTAATGGTGCTGTGAATGGTATTATTTCCATTATCTTAAAGTTTTTAAAAAATAAACATTATGTCTTGCTCTTGTAATGGCTGTATAAATCGTTTGGAGCTTCCTCTTTGGAGTTAATGGTAGAGTTAATAATATGTCATTAATATCTACATAAACACTCTTATAAGTACTTCCTTGTGCTTTATATGCTGTAATGGAATATCCATAAGTACAATAGCAAAACTTCTTTTTAAAGTTCCAGAAAACACTCCACTTCATTTTACCAGCTTTACACTTAACAGCTATTTCATCAAGTGCTACAGTCAGTTCTTTTCTGCCTGTTGGAGTTGGTACAATGAGTTCTTTGGTTTTCTCATTAATAATTTTGGCGATATAAACTTGTATCTTATGTATTTTGTGTCCATCAGAAAAGCGAACAAATTTAGTGTACACTTTACCAAGCCTAAATACATCAGAATTGTAAAGAATATAATCGACATGATTATCAGTTTGCTCGTGGTAAAAATTATCAAGCATACAGATAATATCGTTTTCAATAACTTCATCTTCTGGATTTTTTAATAGAAAATTTCTAATCTTAATATTAAACCAAGCAACTGTTTTTCTTCTAAAAGCAATTACTGTGGTTTCTAATTGATTCTTATCCTTAATGTGTTCATTGAGTTCTGGATAAGTTATAAACTCAAAACCGTTTCCATCAAGAAGATTAGGTTTTTGAATTAAACCTAATACTCTTTTGATATTTTCATTACCAAATATTTCTTCTCGTATAATATCAGAAAGTTCCAATATAGGATTACCATCTGTCTGTCTAATCCTTTCCATTAATTCATGTTTACATTCATCAGGAAGTTCAATATCAAATATAGGACTGTCAGCATCCGCACCCATTTTATTTTGAGGATCTATAGGTGGTAATTGTGCCTTATCCCCCATTAGTATTATTTTACTAAATATAGGAGTACGGTCAAATACTATATTCATCATATCTTGTGTGTATTGAGAAACTTCATCGTGAACAAAAACAGGAATAGCACATTCACCAATAGGAAAATCATCCTTAAAGGTATCATATACGAATGAACGATAGCCAGTCTTTTCATTTATAACTTCTTTCATTCCAAATGCTTTAGCAAAAGTATATACATTAGGAATATGTTCTCCAAGTACATTTTTCGCTTGATGTGAAAGTGTTATACCAGCAACATTGATATCAGAACCACTTGCATGGCTCTCAATATCACTATTGATATGTTCAATTAAACATATTTTTGTCATTGTAGTTTTACCTACACCTGGCTTTCCTGTTAAAAGAAAAAATCTATCTGATCCTTTAAGAAATTTTGCCATCTTTGGCTTCAGTTCTTTTTGACTTTTCGTTAGATTAAAACTTTCTTCTATCATCACGATCTTTTAAATATTTATAACGTTTCATTAAATAGAAAGTAATAGAACCAACAGCTATGGTTTTTAAAACCTTTCTGGCTATTGCGTGAGTTGTCCATATAACAGCTCCACGAGCCATTTGTGCAATTATTATATATATCATATGTTAATTGTTATTAAAAACTAAATCCTTGCTCTGCGAGTAATGCAGTAGCTTCATCTATAAATCGTGTCAATTCTTTAGAAGTCCATTTGTTAATTGGTGTTATAAATTTTCCACCTAATTCATCAATTGAATGAGGTTTAAATCTAAAAAGTAAATTTTCCATTTCTTGAAATGTATTTCCAAAATGACTACTTGCCTTTAAGATAAAGGCATTATACAAGGAAATTTGTTGTTCATTTAAATTCTTTTCGATATACTCAATAGTTACTTTGAACTTCTTATCAAAGTCCTCGTAAGTAAGGAGTATTTTTTTAAGCAAATCTACTTTGCTTTGCTGTAGAGGTACTATTTTTCCCCCTACAGCCTTGCAAATAAATTGATGCATTAAAACGGTAAATCATCATCACCATAACCTTCTCTATGAGGACCACCATCAAATACTGTTTCAGCTTCCTCAATTACTGGAGGTGGCGGAACTACCTTTTGCTGAACGATAGGAGTTCCTACTGAAAAGTTGCATATCCTTGCTCAACAATTTGAGCTTCAGTCCAACCATCTTTTAACCAAACTGCCAAAGGCTGTGCATTAGCATCCTTAAATACTAATTTTGTTATTCCTGGTACACTTGCAGGAACCGTTAGAACAACAGGAACTATTGTTGATTGAGCAGTTGCTTGAACTATTGGTTGAACAACTGAAGTTATAGGTGGTGCTGGTGCTGTAGCTATAACAGGCGCAGGTGGAGCCGAAGCTACTATGCGTTTAGCTATACCTTTTTCAATCAATAATTCATCAGTCCAACCACTTGCTTTATAAGCTTCGTATGTGATTGTTTTATCAATCATTTCAATTCCGCCTTGTTGAACATTACCATTAGTTTTAGGTGGTTCAGCAAATATTCCACCTTTAGCTCTATGAGCAATACCTTCTTGCGAAGTCATTAAATGTTTCTCACGTAAAAACTTTGGTAAATTCTCAAAATTCTTTGATTCAAATCCTTGACTTAAATGAAAGAAATAAGTCGGATTAATTTGTTCGATAGTAGGTGTAGGCAATTGAAACATAGCTTTATTTTGCTCGTTCAATGCAATTATAGACTGAATATTAGCCCATTTTCCATCAGGTGAATGTACAATTGTAGCAATATATTGTTTCCCTAATAAAGAAGAAATATCAAAAACTTCTGCTTCTGCATCAGTTAATTTTCTTCCAATCATAGGTTCTACAAATTTACCTCTCAAATTAGAGTCTTTATTCATACTCAATGTTTCAAATTGAAAAACACAAGCAGGTTTTGCATCATCACCTTCATAAAATACTCTATAATGTTTAGGAAATTCAAACGCAAGGTTTACTTTATGTCTTGGTCCAAACTGTCCGCTGTCTTGTGTTCCTATATCACACAAGCCATAAAATGTACATAATTGAAATCCAATGTGAATTAATTCTACATTGTCAATTCTTTTTGAATCGCCCCCTAAAGGAGCAGTAAATCCATTCATAATTTTAAATGTTTAAATACGCTTTCCTTTCTCAATAAATATTGAAAAGAAACCATATACGTTAATTTTTGTTTTAATTTTTCTAACTGTGTTAATCACTATAAGTATGTTAGTGAAATAACTTTTAAGCACTTGTTCTACGATTTTTTCATCTATTTTGGTTTTAAGTGAAACTTCTATGATATGTTTATTAAAATGAGCTGTAATAAATACATCTTGTTCTAATAAGTCCTTGATTTGTTCTATTGTTAAGTTATCAAGCTCTTTGTGCGAAATGTGTTTTTTAGTCCACATTAATAAACAATTTTCTTTTTGAGTTTATCTTTGAAAACTTTAGGCAAAGACAACCTAATTTTATAATGTTTAGGAGAAATAATATCTTCACCTGTCATTGGATTTTTACGAGTAACTTCCCTTTGTATTTCTAAATTAAAGTTCATAAAGTTTTTTATTTTAACATTGATCCCTTTAATTAAATTATTTTGTATGGAAGCTACTATTTCGTTAAAAACAGTACGTACAGTACTTTCTGGAATTCCTGAAGTAAGACTTACTTCTTTGATAATATCTACTTTATTCATCTTCTATTGCTTATAAAATTTATAGGTAATACAAATATAACTAAATATTTAAAGAACGAAAGTCATAAGTGTTAAAATCAAGATATGTCCAGAAAGTTCTTGTTCCAGTATTTCTACCTTTTGCAATTATAAATTCTGTTCTACCTGCTACTTCCATTGGTAATTCCATTCCCGGTAAAGTATTGTAATATGCATCACGCAATATAAACGCAACTGTATCAGCATCTTCTTCAATAGCACCAGCCCATTTTAAATCTGTTAATAAAGGTCTGTGTCCAGGTCTATCATCTACACTTCTGCTTAATTGTGCAACAATTAAAATAGGTATATTTAATTCGTTTGCTAACGCCTTTAAATCATTAGTGATATCACCGATATCAGCAGTTTTACTTGACGTTCTACGAGTTAATTTAATTAATTGAACATAATCTATCATAACTATTTCAACACTATCTTTAATGACAAGATCTCTAATCTTTTTCATTATTTTTTCGTGAACAACTATTCTATCAATTAAAATTAATGTTGAATTATCAACTACATCATAATAATTTAAAACAGCAGTAAGCTCTGCAGGAATTAATTTTCCTTGTCTTATTTTAGTATATGGTATTCCAGTTCCTTTAGCCGCTAATCTGCTTTTAAGGTCTGCTATACTCATTTCTAAACTAAAGAAAGCTACACGAGTTTGCTTATCAAATGCTGTATTAGATGCAATAGCTAATGCTACCGTGGTTTTACCCATTCCTGTTCTTGCAGCTATTACAATTAATTCACGTTTATAAAATCCACCACACCAATCATCATATTCTGAAACTCCAGTATATATTCCTGGTGCTTCACCTAAAGCTACAGATTTTACTCTATCATAAAGTTCCTTTTTAGCATCTATTGTAATAATACCATTAGACTGAATAGTAAATTTATAAATACGTGAAATATCTTTTTCAATGTTATCCATTAAATTAAAGATATCAGGATTATGATTGAAAGCTTGATCTGAAGTTTCAAACGATAATTTGATTAATTCTCTTAATACATATTTCTGAAGAATTATTCTTGCGTGAAATTCTATATGGGCAGAAGAAGATACTTTTTGTGCTAATGATATCAAATAATAATCACCACCAATGATAGCTAATTTATTCATACGTTTCAATTCAGTAGAAACTGTTAATAAATCAACACCAACATTTTGGTTGTGTACATTAAAAATGGCTTGAAATATGAGTCCATTATAATGATCAAAAAATATTTCAGAATTCAATAAATGAACAACCTCATTTAAACCATTTTTATCAATCATCATAGCACCAAGTATCACTTGTTCTAAATCAAGAGCTTGTGGTGGTTCTCTACCTCTTTCAAACGTCATTACCTTCTTCTGTGGTGGTAATGGTACAGGCATCAACATTTCCTTTTCAGGAAGTGGTGGTACTGGAAATTTATTATTTTTCATAATTAACTATCGTTTAATTCGATTATTTCATTAAGCTCAACAATACAATTTATAATATGTTTTTGTATTCTAAAAAGCCTAATAATGTCTTTATCATCAATACCTTGTTTTAAGGCATCAATATTGTCGTACATAACTTTGAATTGTGATATCATTTCATCACAATCAAATTTATTTCCCAAGCCACCATACATTATGGTTTCTTGGGGAGTTGCTAATTTACTCATATTACTTTTTTGAGTTTATTTTTATGTATCTTCTCAATAAGAGGAAGATTTTTATTTACTAATTTAATAACATCCTGACTATATTTAGTAGGCTTGTTTAAAAGTCCACGCGATTGTAACACTTCATAACTATAAAGTGATACTTCAATAGTTTCTATTGGTTTATCATCAATTGATGCATATAGTAATAAAGAACCTTTTCTCTTATGATACTCATTAACGAAAATACAATGATGAAGTCTATCACCGATATCCATTAATTTTTCAATACTTTCAATCATATTAATTTTTAATTCATTTTCAATAAATTCAAGTCCGAAAAAACGTTTCTTTTCTTTAACATATTGATCCTGATCTTCTAATAATTTTTCACGTTCTTCTAACATTCTTTCTTGGAGTTTGATTTTACGTTTCTTCTCTACAAGTACATCATGTTTTACTTTGAAAAATTGATTACATACATATTTAGGACTATGTAAATCCATTTGAAAATATTCAAGTAAATCCAAATAATCAAACCAATCCGAAGTATCTGTAACAGTATAATTATTTCTAATACAAATTCTTACTGAAGCCCAAAAACGTTTAATCTCCGTAAATCCTCTTTCTTCAAGAGCATAATCTACAAGATCCATTTGTTGAGATTTCCACAATGTTTCAAATTTGGATTCTGTAAGTATTAAATGAAATAAATGGAAAGCATGAATATTATAAAAACGAGATTTAACACCATTCCGTTTTATTTCTTTAATTATTTTCTTCTTTGGATAATACTTATAAGGATGAATAAGATGTTTACGAATGGTATGTTTGTTTCTTAAACAAAAATCACCAGTCCAACTATCGTAGCGATTATAATATCCACCACGAAGTTGACCTATTATTTCATATTTACCATTAGGAGCTATCCAAATTCTTGATACTTCCCAACAGTATTTCTTTGCAACTGTTCCGGCTAAATAATGACCACGTATATCACAAAGCCTAATTATTTGATAGCCTTTGAATGTGTCTATAATAGTCATATAAGCAGATTGATTAAAACGTCTTGATTGTGTTTGCCTCATTTTTAATTTAACTCCACAACTGGAGCAAACAGCACCACATACCACTTCTTTCCAAGAATTTTTAAATGTAGCTTGCCATTCGTTTCCACAATCAAGGCATCTTATACGACCACTTTTTAATATAGTAGCCTGATGTTCCAAACAATGATTATAAGCCCATTGTTTATGCCTTTCAGTAATTTTAGGCAATTTTGTATCAAGCCCAACAATTAAGACTTGAAATTTAGTTCCTGCTTTCATACATTAAAATAAAGTTGTTGGATTGCTTTTATCTTCCGTTTCTGGCTTGATAATAACAGTAGCCTTTTTCGGTTTCTTACGCATTTTAATTTCTGCTTCAGAAATAACATTAGCGATAGCCTTTTTCTTGGCATCTGCTATTTCCTCATCAGTAAGTTTCACTTGATGGTTCACGACAACATTCATGCTGGAAGTTTTTCCCAATTCGATATCATCCTCATCATAATAATGAACTGCCATGTTAAAGATTTCATCATCTTCAAAGCCATTACATTTACTTTCCTGGACTGTATTTAAAACGTATTTAATACAATCGTCAATATTTTTGCCTTTCTTTTTCAAAGTTTTCGCAAATAAAGGATCTGTAAAGGCTCTAAATTTAAGATGATCTTCAATGACAGTTTTAAATCTGTCTGTTGATTTCATAATTTAGACATTTTCAACCGCTTTTTTAATAGCAGTAATTTTTCTTGCATGTGTAGTATCAGAATTAAGAATTTCTTTAACCTGATTTATAGCAAAGAATGTATTCTTAAAAAGAACACAAGTTTTTTGAATTTCATCAACCATTTTAAATTGTTGAATTATTTCATCACTACCCGGAATAACAATAATAGGCTTCGATTTCGGCTTCTTCTCATCAGCTTTCTTCTTTGCTTTTTCTTCAGCTTGAAGTTTTTTGCTATCTTCTGTTTCTTGTTTAGTAGCTTTTTTACCAGTAAGTGTTCCAACAAGCTTACCTTTCTTGGTATCTTTTTGAGCTTCCATAATAGCATTACGAGCATCATCTTCAGATAGTCCTTCAGTATTTACAGAACCATCTTTATTAATAGGCAATACTATTTCTTCGTCTGTAAGTATAGCATCAGTAGAAGAACCTGCCACAATATGACCTGCCAAAGCATTTTCTTTAGTTTCACCAATTTCAGGTTCAAGTTCATCAAGATCTTGTTCAGGAATATCTTCAAGACTTCCTTTATGATCAAGTCCTTCTTCTATTTTAGTTGCTGTTTCATCTATTTTAGAATCAGCTATATCATTTATGATTTCATCTAATTCTTTAACAGCTTCTTGTTCGGATGGAACTTTTGGAACAGTTGCAATAATAACATTATCTGAAGGCACTCCTGAATCATCCACAATCTTCTGAAGTTTCTCTTGTGCAATTTTCTTTTGTTCATCTACAGTAACACCATTGGCTTCTGCTTCTTTACAAAATTTACATTGTTTTTCACACAATTCATTTATGTTATCATATTTATCACATAAAAATCCAACTGCTATTCCTGGAACACTTCCATCAGAATCTATTTCTTTAATAATTGGTGGTGGTGGAACTTTATTTGGTGGTGGTGGAACCTTGCTTTGTGTAGGTGGTGGTGGTGCTTGTTTATCCGAACCACTTCTACCTTCTGCATCCATAATATCAATGGTGTCATTCATCCATTGAATTTTAATTACGTAAGAATCTCTACCAAATGCTTCAATAGCTTTTCTATCAACAATACGATACATATTGTTTTGATGTCCTTTTTCTTTCAGATATACATCTGAAACTTTTTTGCTTTTTATATCCCATATTTTGGGATCATATCCAGCAAGATCTAAATATTCCTTTTTTTCCATAATTAAGAATTTTAAGGGTTAATAAAATATTTTACAATTTAATAAAAATCTATTACATCATTTGTAGGATCACCTTCAAATGTGCATAACATATCATATCGGTTATATCCTCGTGCTACCATATTCATTTCACGTATTTCATTATGCATATATGGTTGAGGTTTACCTTTTTCATCTGTCCTATTAGACAGATTATTTAGACTTAATACATAGAAATTTATATCACTCCATCCATACATAAAGAATGAAGATGTTTCAATTTCCATTATTATTCTTTTGGCTTCAGCAATATTAAACTTTTTATTATGTTTAAAGCTTTCATATGCTTGTTCCCAATGAATTAAATCATTCATATTCTTCATAATTATATTCACCTACTATCTTTCCTTTTGAATGGTCTTGCATATATTTTAATACATATTTATCATATGCCTCAACTGATTCAAATTCTTTAAATTTAACATTATAACTACCTAAAGGTGATTTAATAGTTATAGTTACTCTAACTTTTGCCATAATTTAAATTTCACAATATTCATCTAAATAACAATCAATAGTATCCCAACAAATACCAATACAAGCATCATGTTTTTCAATCATTTTTTCTAATGCTTTAAGAAATTTAGTACGATCATATTTTATAGAAACATCATTTTTAATTAAGCGTTTTTCACGCTCTATTGCTTGATGTTCAAAATCTTCTACGCTCCATATTATAGAATGTTTATTTAATATTCCATTTAAACGTATAACCTCTGCTTCAGCTCTTTCAGCTATTCTTTGCCAACTTGCCATATTTATTCATTTTTATTAAATTTATTAATTAATATTCTTTGTCTTGTATATTTAGGTATTTCAGATTTACCTATTCCAATTTGAAAATTTCTTTGAATAATAAATGACCGTTCTTCTAAAGTTCTATGTATATCTAATAAAGACATTTTCTTTTCAATTTGAAATCTTGTAAAAACTTTTTTAGAACGAAACATTTTACTACTTAAATGAGAAGCAATTTCAGTATTACCCATTGTTTTATAATGAGATTTTAAATATTTTTCATGAATTTTAGCCCAAGGAATATATGTATATTTAAAACATTTTAAATCTTTAAAACGATGTCGTAGTGTAGAATATGCTATTTGATTATTTTTATTTCTATTAGAATTTAAATGATTTAAAATATCATCATATTTCATTGTATCATAATTTTTTAGAATGAATATTTTTTCATCTAAAAACAATTCTTTCTTATGAAATTGTCCATTTTTATACTTCTTCATTATTTTTTATTAAATTTGTTTAAATTAAAAACCTCATTATGGCTATTAAAATCGAAAAAATTAATGGAGCATTAGTAATAACAGAAACTACCGCACCTGCAAAAGTTCTTGTAGATACTCCATCCCGATTAGTATATTATGATGTTGCAGCACTTGAAGAAAGTCAAGTTATTCGTTTATCAAACATTAATGAACGTGAAGAAGTCCATGCTAACTTTCAAGATTATGCAATAGGTATTGCAACTACAGATGGTACTGTATTATTTACAGATGCCACTTGGAAAACTTTTGCTCGTACTGAATTAGGTTAAGAATTATCTATTTCAAATCCATACTCTATATGAGTAGCATTTGAATTTGGTTGATTTCTGTACCATTGTACAGGACATTCACTTAACCAATCGTGAAACTTTTCACTCATTGGACTTACTTCGCTATATGGTGCCATTACATTATACCGTATTTAGGCTTCCAGCCTTTAGGAATATAATTACCATCAGTATTAATGGTTTCTTTAAATCCTGTTCTTGGACAAATTCTTTCTACTGTCATTATCTAAATATTTTAAAAGAAGCTTAATTGTCCAGTTTTATGTTTAACCTCAATGTGTTCAGGAAAATCAGTTTCTTTATTTTTATTATATTTTTTAACTCTTTCTTTCATAATACCTCTACGCTTCTTATAAATCCAATCTTTCAATGGTTGAAGTAAATGAATTCGTCGATAATCACTTAAAGGTTGATGTTCAGGATCTACTTGTTTTGCCATTTCTGGAAAGACTTTAGCAAAACAATCCATATAGATTTCAAACCAATCGTGATTAAGAGGAAATTCAGATGCAACAGTATTAAGATAACCTACAATTTCTGAATCTGTAGCTTCTTTCTTTTTCATTAAAGCATACATCATTCTGTCCATTTGAATTTTAGGTGCTAATTTCATTGGAACACCACCAGCCCACCATTGAGGTGCATAAGTAATTATTGGTGCTGATAACATATCCATAGTATCTAACATAAATTCATCCTCTTTATTCCATCTTCTTCCTTTGCTCATTGTTCTTAATATATTCCTTTGGCAACTGTTTTTTAATTTGTTCCCAAAGAGGTTTCTCTGTATCGATCTTTATCCACATTTTCATAATTATCTAAATATATTATGCTGTTCACACAAGATTAAATCACCGTGCCAATCACATATATAATCATCTAATTTAGATCTATATAATGCCAGATTAGTATCGGGATATGTTTCAAGATATTCATCTTGATTTGTAGTCATTAATTCAAATGCTATTTCCATTTCTTCTTGTGTTCCGGAATGGATAACACCATTATTATCTATTATTTTCCACATAATTATACAGTTTCAGTTTCCATTATTTTAACCTCTAAATAATCAAATGCTTTTTGAGCTCTACTGGATGCTTGAATAATAAGCATAGGATCTTTTCTTAAATGTGATAACCAACCTTTGATATATGATGCACTATTATCAATAGTTTTGGTTACAATACCTGTAACACTACATAAGAAACAAGAACCTATTTCAGCAATAAGTTCTTCTTTAGCATAAGCTTGTGAATTCTTGCCACCTTTAAGATTTCTATTCAACCTATTAATATGTCCAGTTGAATGTGTTATCTCGTGAAATATAGTAGAATAATATGCTTCATCAGAAACATATTCTTCAACTTTACAAGTTTTAATGACATCTAAAGATGGAGAATAAGAAGCTATTGCCAAATTATGATATACAATAGCAGGTATTTTATTGTTATCATCCATTTGAGTAATAGCATCATCACAATTTTGTATATATTTAAAATCGTGAGTATTCTCATTAATTTCATCTTTATAAGGACAATCTATATCTTGAATTACATCAAGATTAAATACAGTTGAATATCTGTATATTGCCTTTTCTCTTTCTTTATCATCATTATCAGTATAGGTAACTACTTTAGCAAACAGAATACGATGTCCTTTAGTTCCTTTCGGTACTTGTCCACCAAGTTCTATAGTTTGTTTATAAGTGAGCCAATACGGACTACGATGTCCAGTCATTCCAAGCATTAACATATTGATTCCTCGATATATCTTTTTTGACTTGAAATTCATAGCAAATCTAATCACTCCATAATAAGGTTTTTGCCAGGGTATTACTCCAGCTTCCAACTTATCAATGATAGTTTGCGTAATTACTTCGCTTACATTCATAATTTAATTTTTATATACATATTTATAAAATGCTCCAGTAGAAGTATTATACGAATTAAGAATAAACCAATGATCAGTATTTTTTCTAATATCATAAATATGAATTGCTGTTTTACCCAACAGAAATTGATTTCCATGACCTAAAAATTCATATCGTTTTTTATCACCTATTTGTCGAAGATTAACAAACGCATAGGATTGACCTAATTTATAATCTTTTAACGCCATAATTTATATCTATCAATAAATGTTACTTTTAAAATATCAATATCTAATTTACCCATCAGTTCATTTAGAATAGCTTTTATATAATCTAAATAAACTTCTTTATTCTGTCTTTTGGAACGTACAAAGTAATTAGGATATGTTATATCACCAGTAAGAAAACTATGTTCTCTTTCTTCGTGAGTATTAAATCCTTTAACTTTCCAATTGACACCATTCCTTGCTTCACCACACTGTATAGCAGTATGTATCCTTGTAGTTGTGTGTGATTGTGCAATTACTGTTACCTCTTTATTTTCAACACATTCTGTAGCTGAAAGTTCAGCAAACATAGTATGCTCTGAAAACATAGGAGGTTTTACTTCTGTAATTCTAATTTCCATACTTCTTGTATTACATCGTCTGGTGCATCAGGATATAGACGTTCAGTTAATTCATGTCCTCTAAAAGAATGATTACTTATTCTTTTGTCGGTTAAATCCTTTTTTGTAGGTGTACCATTAATGATTGTACCTACTGGCTTAACATTAAATGATGAAGCGTGGCTTATATATGTTTCACCATCTTTAGCCATTAAAAGAACTTGAAATAAACCAAACGAATTAGTATTTTCGCTTTTACGCCAAACTAAAAATTCTTTATTAATTTCCATTCTGTTGAGGTATTACAGGTTTAAATATCATATGATCATACAATTCAAGTATCTGAATTCTTCCTTTATTAGATGAATAATATCCTTGTTCTATGAACCTTTGTTTCCATTCATTGAAATCATAAATAGCTTCTTCAGTAGTATCATATAATTTCCCATCGAACATACTAATTCCATCAGGACTTAATAAGTCAATTTTAAAGTTTTCAGGTTGTTCTTCCAAGAAACAATGTGCTTCACAAGCAGAACACCAATAAAACTTTTTATCATCTTCACCTTCATCGCAATCTCCAAATGGTTCACCAGTATTTATTTGAACCCATTGGCGACTTTGAACTTTCATCGATTTACATTTTCTACAAACTATCATAATCAATATTTGTAAAATGCACCGTTTTCTATTGCTTCAGCAATATTTGATCGAGTTGATAAACCATCTTCAGATAACAATTGTTCTGATTCATCAATAAGATTAAATACTTGAAACAAATTTGTTTCAGGATCATAAGTAATATCCTTACTACTTCTCATAGCACCACCAGCAAGAGATATAAAACAATCTGCTACTTTGTTTTCAGCTATCTCTTTAAGCTTGTCAATGCTTTCAATTTTTGTTCTTGCCATAATTAAAATCCAATTAATATTTGTCCAGACTTGACTGTATTTCTTCGACACACTTCGCACCAACCTTTATCTTGATCTGGTTCGACTTGCGTAGTATAATCACAATCACGAGCTGTACAAATTCCTTCAACTAAACTATTACAAAGGTTATCCCAAAGCCAATCATTTGTATTGGTATAACCTTCAAGTTTCATAAGTAATGCAAGTTTGCTTTTATATCTTGACATATTTATGTGTTTTAAGATGTTAATAAATAAGCCAAATGAGCATTGCCATTTAGACTTTCTTAAACGATAAGAGGTTAGGTAAGGGGTAACTACCTTTTAAAAAAGATAGTGTCTGTTTCAGACTTTTTTATGAGTTTATTCAGGATCTTCATTAACTGCTGTTTCGCCAATAGCAACACAACTATATCCCTCTTGAAATGTATATTCTAAATCATCTTTATCATAAACTCTTACAATAATAGCTCCGTTTTCTATGTAAACAAGAGTATTCTTTATTCCTTTATGAACATGTATAGGAGCAGTTCTTACACAATCTTCAGCATAATGAGCCATTAAATTAATAGCCCATTTACGTTGTTCTTCATCTATGTTTTTCCAAAGATGTGTATATTCTTCTACAAAATATCGTTTAGCTACTTCTAAATTAATTTTGTCTTGTTGTTTTTTTTCAATTATATTCATAATTCTAATACTTTTTAAAGTTGTTTTTTATATTTCATAAACCACAATTTAATTTCATAATTACCACCTTTAATTTTACGCCAAGCGACTATACCATTAAAGGTAGGAATAATTTTGAAAAATTGTTGTTTAGTAATTACAATTGGTACATCATATTTAATTTCCATTACCCATTGATTTTAAATCTTTGATTAAAGCTGTGATACCATTTTGTTTCATAGCTAAAGCAAATAATGCCAATGTTGCAACTATATTAGATAATCTTGTAGCATCGTCATTTGTACCAGCTATTTCAGCCACTTCAAGAGGAATATATAAAACTTCAGCTAATGCTATTAATTCTTCATCTGTAATATTGATTTTGTTCTGATATAAATATTTTCCAAATTCAATTACTTCATCCCATCTAAAAGCTGTTTCAGAATTAACACCATCAATTCCTTTTGATTTACACCATTTTTTAAATATTCCTTTTGATGTTTTAACTTTTATTTCATTTTTTATGAAAATTATAGTACACGCTTGTCCAACTGTTAAAGTATCACCATTTTTAACATCGCTAATATTACAATCTATTTCTATTTTGTTCATAATGATTTCTTTTTTACAATATATCTCAATTCTAAATCTTTGACTCCTGTATATTGTATTTTAGGATAAATTATACCTGTTATATTATCAATAATTTCAGCTATATCTTGAAGATCTTGAAGTGTAATTATTTCTTTTAATTTAATATTAACACTTAAATATATATCCCATTTTGTAATTGCTACTGAACCATATTTTAAGAGTTGTTTTATTAATAGCTTTTTCATAATCGTTTAAGAATTTCAGATTTTACTTCTTCAAATCGTTTAATAACTTCTTCTTGATCAGCTTGATCTGCAAATCTATATGAATACATTAATTCATAAAATTCTTTGCTATCTAAATATTGTTTCATAATCGTTTAATTTTATAAGTTAATACTACGAATGCACTCGATACATTCTTTACTTTCCATTCTAATAATTCCATATCATATCTATGATCGTTAGTATATCTAACACCAAAGGCCCATCTATCAGTGATATCATATGTGAATTGTAGCTCGAGCCCTGGTACTGGTTTATAACCATCATTACGCCATACAACAGCTAATCGTATTCCTACATAATAATTCCATTGTTCTTTTAATCCGTTTACTATCTTAAAACCTATAGCTCCGTGTAGATCAAAGTAACCACCAGTAAGTTTACTAAATGATTCTAAACCAAGCTTGGCTTCAACAAATCCGGAGTAACCTGCTTCAATAACAAAATTAGTTCCAGTTCCACCTTGTTTATCATCTGCATAGTCAAGAAATACATTAACTATGAAATGTTCATCAGTAGGTATTCGGATACCATTTTGTGAATTCCCTATCAATGCTATCAGCATCAAAGGGATTACTAATAATTGTTTCATAATTATTTTATTTTAATCAATTTATATCCAATGTCTTTTAATGCATCATTAAACATTTCTACTGTTAATTCGCCAATTGCAGCTCTTAACATAGGTGCTTCTAAAACAATACAAAAACTTGGTTTATTATCTAAACTACCATCTTCTTTAAAATGAATTTCTGTTGGTCGCATATCGGTAGTAAAACCTATATCACGTAAATCTATTTGTTTTTTACCGTGATTATAAGCTGTAAAATCTTTAATTTCTTCCATCATAATTTTAATTTATGTTGTTTTTTAAGTAAATCTTTATCGTTAGGATCTACATTGTTTTTCCCATTGTATTCAGGCAAACCCATTTCGATATAAGCATTAATTACATCATCCTTATGCCTTCTACAGAAGTCCATACTTCTATCATTAGCAAGTATGTTATGATGTGTGATCATATCACCCCATCCACATATATCACAATATATTGAAGTGATTGGATATCTTATTTTACCAATAAATACATTTATTCCATCACATTTCATTTCACTAATTTTTTAAGTACATTAAAATGTTTTTTACAAGTTTTAAATGAATTATTACAAGATTTACATTCAAGAAATTCTCTCATTAGAAGCCTGTTATCTTCTTTATCATTTAATATTTTTTGAGTACATTGAGAAACAAGGCTAAATGGTAAATCCATTCTTTCAGATATTGCTCTATCAGTATTAACAACAAGTCCTTCACAATTGTACCATTCTTTTTTAAATGGTCCGAGCAACATACGTCTAATCAATTCAATTTCTTTTTTTGTAAGTCTTTCATACTCCTTTCTACCATCACGAGTATTCTTTTTCATTCCAGGATATTTTTTCAAATATCCCATTCTATCTATATATCTCATAAGAATTTAGTATATTAAAAAAGCCACAACTTTCGCCGTGGCTTTTAGTAATTAATTAAAACTTGATTATACTACTAATTAGTTCAATTAATAATCTTCAATTAAGAATACCATTGAACCGCTGGCTAATACTTCAGCCATTGTTTTAGTAGTATTAATTTTAGTCTTGGTTTTATCAAGCCACGTAAATACAAGACTTGTACTCGCTACGTGGGCTGAAATATATCCTTCTCTATTTCCCCATAAAACCCTTGTTCTAACAGTTAGTAAATTAAATGTTGCTGTACTATCAACTGTTCTAATTCTATCTGCATATTGCTTCCAAATATCCTTATCAGCGCCAGTCGCCTGAACTGAATATGGAGTATTCATTGCATTAATTCTTTTAAAGGTTTCTTGTTCATCAGCTATATTAGATGCTAAAGAACCCAAGGTTAAGAAAGCTGCACTTGCTACAACATTTGTAGAACCTATCAATGCTACTGCGTGAGAACGTGTTCCTGTTCCTGTAATTGATACTACAGCTCCACTTGATGTTGAAACAAATGTTACTGGTTCATCGCCTACTCTTACATCATCATCAATACTATCAGCGAGATCTAAAGCCGCAGCAGTATCGTCTGTGTCAATACTATATTCAGTATCATCATTTTTAACACCTGCTACTGGAATATATTTTAATCCATTAAGAAAAACACTATCACCATCAATACCACCAGTAAGTAATGCTCCACTTACTGCAAGTCTTGTTCCATCACTTGAAGATAAATCAATACTATTACCACCACTACCAAAATTTTGTGCTACTACTGTAACGGTATCTGTTGTAGATGTTGCACTAACATCATCACCTGAATCACCTAATCGAGTATCATCGTCAATACTATCTGCTAAATCCAATGCACAAGCATTATCATCAGTATCTATACTAAATTTAGTATCATCACTACCTTTAGATCCTGCTATAGCATCATATCTTAATCCATTAACTATAACGAAATCAGCATCAACACCACCCGATAAGAATCCTGAACCTGTTACAGCTAAAGTTGTTCCATCAGATGAAACAAGAGTTATAACATCACCTAAAACTCCAATTAAATCAGATATGACTGTTACAACACCTGTACTTTCAGTTGCACTAACATCGCCACTTGTTCCAGGTCTTGTATCGTTATTAATTGAATCGGCAAGATCTATACCAGTAGCTTCGTCAGAAGTATCTGTAGAGAATTTAGTATTATCTCCACCTTTACTACCTGCTACGGCAGTATATAAATTTCCGTTTACTGTAACGGTATTGACATCACTACCTCCTGTAAATGTTCCTGATCCACTAACAGCTACCGTTGCACCACTTGATACAAGTAATACTGCATTACCAGCAACACCTAATTCATCACTTGTAATTGTAACAACTGCACTTGCAGAACTTGCAGATACATCACCTAATATTCCAGGTCTTGTATCATTATCTACACTATCAGCTAAATCTGTAGCTGTTTCATTATTACCAGTATCAATACTAAATTTTGTATTATCACCAGCTTTTGATCCAGCTATTGCGGTATATAAATTTCCATTTACTGTTACGGTATTACCGACTATTGCTGTTGCACACGTAACGGTTCCTGTTGCAAATATATTTTCAACTACTGTTGCACACGTAATTGTGCCATCTGAAAATCTATTTGCTACTACAGATGCACAAATTATTGTACCATCTGCTTTTACTGCGACTGCCGCACCAGATATAGTAAATGTTCCTTTACTGGTATTACCGACATAATCTTTTCTTGAACTTGCTCCCATAATAAAATTGGTTTTAAATTATTATTAATATTTTAAACCAAATATACAAATAAAATTATTACAGGAGCATTACCAAGATCTTGACTATGCTTTTACATTAGCAAGTTTACTCACTTGTTCGTCATAGTATGCTTTTTGTTTATCATACATATTTACGTAACGAACAAATTTGTAAGCCGGTTTATTAGGTCGCCATATACGTCTTACAGCTTTTTGACCATCAGGCATTGTACTATCTTGAAGATAACTTCCATTTTCTTCAACACGTTTAAGATAATAATATACTTCACTGTTACCTTCATCATCCACTCGATGTTTACGCATTAAACAGAATGGATTTTCTTTTTCATCTTTAGAAATGTTTACAGAACAATAAACAGTATTTAGTTTAACCTCTGTATTTTCAACATCTTTAAGTTGTTTAATAACACGACCAGTAGTGAAGATATCTTCAAGTACTAATTTATACCATTGCTTTGCTTTGCCATCAGCACGAGCTTCAGCATAAGCAAAGTTAATGGTAGCCATATTATTATGTTCTTCATTCAAAGACAACACTTCAATGGCTATCAAAGCTAAATTCAAATTAATAGTTTTCATAATTCATATGCCTGTTTTTGCAGGTCTTTGTTAAATTAAAATTTACTATATTTGTAATGCTTAAATTTCTAATTCTTAACATATGAAAGACATCATCAGACGTAGAACTACATCCCTTTACAAGCAAAAAAAAGTAAAAAGATATGTGATTACAGAACTTGGATTAACCAAGCTGTTATCACTCAAACCACGTAGCCAACAGCTTTTACTGGATATAATAAAGCGTATCAATCAAGGCTATACCATTGACTCATTAATAGTCAAGGTTAGTCATACTGAACTCGGCTTTAAATATTATGCTAATTTCCAGAGAGCCAGACAAGGTATTCTTGATCAATATCTAATGTATTATAAAGATGGAATGTACTATGTGAATCCCTGCTATATAAACTATTATACACGCAGACAAAGTGAATGTTTCTTCAAACTCTTTGGACTCAAAAAAGACATTTCAGTTATAATGTTAGATCCTGCTCGTAGTGTCAGTTAGATACTATTAGATACTATTAGATATCATTTATGTATATGTTTAGATATAAAATAGTATCTTTGACTCGTTAAGAACAGTATTCTTATTAGAAATTAAGCAAATTCTACGTAAAGCTCTTGTATCAATAACTTGAATCAAGAGCTTTTCTATTAATAGTATGTTCAACTAATTTATGTAGATATGAACTTACTGCTTTATATTTCATAGAGAATTTACGAACACTATCATCAGGATATCTAATAGTTAATCGACCTATGATAAATCTATAAATATTATGTTCATCATATTCTTTTCTTGTCATTGTAATATGATTAGAGAAGAATTTTTCAGGTTCGATAGAACTATCATATACCAATATTGGTTCGTATCTATCAACAATACTACCATAGTCTAATGTGCTACCAGCAAACAGACCAGGTACTTTAATTCGTTTACGTGCCATAATTATTTCTTTTTATGGTATTTAACGATAGGATTTGTAACAACTTTTATTGCTTCGTCTGTAAGACCAGCAACAATAAGATATGTTATAGTTCCACCAACTATTTTAGCTGTTACTGTGGTTGCTACGCCTATTATTCCAAGCGCAGCAATAATACCAACAGTAATACCTAAACCACCACTAACAATAGTTTGTGTGATTTTTAATACTTTATGTTTCATAATTATTTCGTATTAAATTTAGATCTATAATTACCTATAGGTTGTTTGTTTTTCTTATCCTTATGTAATTGCTCACGTAAATAAGGACCATAGAATAACGTGTAACCTAAACCCATTACTGTTAGTGATGCAGCTATGGTTAAACCATATTGCATTACTGCCAGTATGCTAAAGCCAAATATAATTATATCAAAAGCTTTACTGGTTCGTTGTAAGCACCATTTTAATGGCTTGATTGATTCAATAAGAGCAATCAAACCCATAAGACTTACAACTCCAAAGAAGGAAGCCATAAGAATATAGCTTCCTACTATGAATGCAAATATTAAAACTACTATAAATATTAGTAGTCCATACGTCGAACGATTCACAATTATTGATTTGGACCGTTGAACGCTGCAGCTTCATTTGCAACTTCATCACCACCTTCTGGTGATATAATTGTAAAATCAGCAATTTGCTGTTTAATCTCGCGTATTCTACGCTTGATTTTCAGTTGTGCTATAACTGAATGAGCTTTACGGTATTGAATAGTGTCTTGTCTATCAATACCATCAGCATAGAACATAACTGTTGCTTCAAGGTTCTCAACACTATCAGTAGTGTATTTAAGACCAAGATGTGTGATATTAATACCACCTTGAAACAGTTTAACAAGAGTAGATCCTACTCTCATACGAAGGGATGTTTTCTTCCCTTTCTTTCGGGTATCACCCATAATAATGGTGATTGTTTATTAAACCAGAACCACCAAAACTGCGTTAAAACAGTATGCTTTATTTAACTACGCCATACTGTGAACGTAGTAATACTATTTTATGAGTTTATGCTTTACCTTTATACAAATGTTTAAGTTGTTCAAATTCGCTTAATCTTATAGTTAAATGATCATATTGTAATTCTGCTTCTTCAGCTAACATACCTGATCCTTTAACACGAGATATCGCAAGTTTAATAGCTTGTATCTCTATCTCTAATTGTAATTGATTCCAATCCGTATTGGATTTATTACGTTTGTCGAACTTTGCAATAGCTTCATTAGTTAAGCTATGACATTTATTACAGACAATTTCTTTTGATACTTGTCCATCACGTTCTCGATAACTCATTGTTTCAGCATCATTGAAACAATATTTACATAGTTTTATCATCAATTTATTATTTAATTAATTAATATCTTCATCTTCAGGATATGGTATATAACCTGTAAGTTCTACATTACTAAAGAACTCTTTAGCAGTTAATTCACTATTAAGAAAATTAATAGCTTGCCTACGTGAACACTTATGTACTATCATAACTGTTTCACTCATTTGCTTAATACTCCTACCCATTATGATCTCTTTTAAGCTTGGTTATACAATAACCAGTTGCTATCATCATGCCTGTAAATATCATAATAATGCCAAGATCATGTTGTTCAATTATTGCATTCAATAATAATATTATTGCCAACATAAATACGATGTACAATAATATCTTCTGTACTTGATAAAATAATTCCATAAGATTATGACGCTCTTAACGCCCTTGTTAATTAAACTTAAAATAAATAAGACACCGTAAAAATGATGTCCTTCTATACCGATAACAATACTGTTATTATACCCATAAAACTGCAACCAACAGATAATATCTGACTAATGCAACATTACAGCTATCATAAACATACCGTATTGTTAACTAATAGTCCAGAATAATGCCCCAATAATAGCCAACTATTTAATAACTGCCAGTACAACAGTTTGTACGTACAACACACACTATTATACTATACGTGTACAAGGCTCTTGCATAATGTTAACAGTATGAGGCTGTTATAACTTATCAATGTAGTCTAAACAGACTATATCGAACAAGTGTCATATGTAGTCTAAACAAACCACTATTGAGAGCCTAAACAGACTACTCTTTGACGTTTATTTTACAACTAAATATGCTGTCATTATCCTTGATGTAATTGTAAACAGCATAACCAGCAATTCCAGTGATGGTTAAACTGGCACATACTGCCATAGCTTTAACAAACAGCACGCTCTTTAGCGTAATGACTGCAATACCAGTGATAACAACAACAGATGCTCCTGCAGTTGCTTTAGGATTAGCAAGGATATCATCCTTGGCTCTAAATACGAATGATGTGAACTTATCTTTCATAACGTGTGATATTAAATTAAACAATAGCCCAATGAAACGGACTCTCTTTTTTGAGTTTATAATAGGAAGCCCCCCGCCCCCAAAATGAAATAAAGAGGGGTGGGATTTTCCTATTAGCTAACTGTCGGCACTCATACAAAAAATTTTTCAATTACTGGTTGTTTTGGTTGTGTACAACCTATAATAATTTTTTTTACAATGTTGTTCATTTTGTTCATCTCAAATAAATGAACACTATGATACTGTAGTTTTTTGGGTACGGTTTCGTAGTTTTTTGGGTACGTTAATCACAGATATAAAAAATTTTTTATATTTTTGATAAA
>SDBT01002078.1_pt1 | contig 35897 bp, 31 predicted proteins | sample 2277101 | NCBI WGS metagenome assembly SDBT01 (sample SAMN10404973, study PRJNA504765) | marine sediment metagenome | isolation source: marine sediment core GS10_PC15, 103 cmbsf | place: Arctic Ocean: Southern Knipovich Ridge | collected 2010 | reverse complement strand
GAGGGCCATTGTATTATCAAGAAGTTGCGAAGGGGCAGGGAGAAATCGACAGCCCTGCCGCTATGCTGCTCCAGAAGCGGCTGTCAGATTTTTGACGAAACCCTCGTCAATCAAGGTTTTGTGCAATTTCTGCACCTTGCGACGCCTTCGCCCTGAAACTGCATCAGATGCTCTATATTGGGCACTAGATATTGGGGGGGTATGGGGGCTTAAGAGGCAACTGCGGGTTTATACAGGTTTTTCTTCTTCATTTTCTCAATAAGGGTGGTTCGATTGATATTGAGCAGCTTTGCTGCCTTGGTCTTAACCCAGTTTGTTTCATCAAGGGCCTGAAGAATCAGTTCTTTCTCATACTCTTCCACGGCTTCATCAAAAACGATCCCCCGCGTGGGGATGCTGGTCCTAAAAGGTGCGATCCTTCCCGTCTTTCCCTTGATCGAGTCTGGAATGTCATCCATGTCAATCTCGTCTCCATTTGCAAGAATGACTAGCCGTTCAACCAAGTTTTCCAGCTCACGCACATTTCCGGGCCAATCGTAGTCGAGCAAGGATTCCGTGGATTCCTTGTCAAACCCGGTGATCTGCTTTCGCCGTTGCGCGTTGAATTTCTGAATGAAAAAGTCAATAAGTAATGGAATGTCCGGCTTTCTGTGTCTCAAAGGAGGGACTTTCATGGGAATCACATTGAGCCGATAGTAAAGGTCCTGTCTGAATTTCCCCTTGTTGACTGCGTTGGTCAAGTTTTTGTTGGTCGCAGCAATGATTCTTACGTCTACTTCCAAGGTTCTCATCCCACCAACTCTCTCAAATTTTTGCTCCTGCAGTACTCTCAGCAACTTGACCTGCAAGTTGGGACTCATATCCCCAATCTCATCCAAAAAAACTGTGCCACAGTTGGCTAGTTCAAAACGGCCCACCCGCATTTTATGGGCACCCGTGAAGGCACCCTTTTCGTGACCGAACAGCTCGCTTTCCAAGAGTTCTTCTGGAATTGCACCGCAATTGATCACAACCATGGAGTTGTCTCTCCGGTGACTGTTGTAGTGGATGGCATTGGCTATCAACTCTTTCCCGGTTCCACTTTCCCCGGTTATCAACACGGTACTGTCCGTATCAGCGACCTTTTCAATTAGTTCAAACACCTTTTGAATGGGTTTGCAGTCACCGATAAAATTCTCAAATCGATACTTCTTCTTTAGCTGTTGTTTTAAAAGGACGTTCTCCCTTTCAAGATGTCTGTACTTCAGGGCCTTTTCCACAACCATCAAGATCTCGTCCGACGTGACTGGCTTGGTGATGTAGTCGAAGGCTCCCATCTTGATAGCTTCCACTGAGCTCTTTATAGTTCCGTAACCCGTAAGGATAATGCACATGGTATGGGGAGACTGGTCAACCACGGACCTCAGAACCTTCATTCCGTCAACCTTAGGCAGATTCAGGTCGGTTATCACGAGGTCATAAAGCTCGGCTTCAAGATACCGAACAGCCTTTCTCCCGTCCGTGGCCGCATCCACAGCGTACCCATCCTGCTTCAACACGTCAGAGATGATCTCCAAGATCTCGACATCATCATCAACAACGAGTATCTTCTCCATGGATTCCTATCTATCCTTCCAACAAAAGTCTTGGCTCTATTTCTTCTTATAAGCCTAATTTCATCGCAAATCAAGTGGATTATCGATCCACCAGGAAACTCTCAACCACTTGAAAAGCAACAATATTGATCTGTTTTGGGGATTATACAATATAGTCGCCACGCTGGAACTTGAAGGCTTCCACAGTGGCGGTGATGGCGATACGGTTCACAATGCTTGCAAGTTCATCATCCTGCGATGCTCTGTTATGACCAGATTGAGCGTCCAGCCCCTTGAGCTCCTGTTGCAGCCGAGTGACCACCGGCTCAATGGACCTTAGAGTTGCCTGCGGGTTGTTCAGAGCCTCTGCGTATTCCTCCAACACATCAACAACCTTGAAGGCCTGATGCAACACTGCTCCTTTTGTGGGGGAGGTCCCACAATGGGCCGCCGAAATCGTCTCCGTCATGGCACTAGTAGCCTCTGTAGGTGCCTGCTCGCCCTTAACGGAATCCGTGCATTTGTCCAAAACCTCTGAAAAACTACTTCTCCCCCTTGCCTTTCCCTGTCGTGAAGGTTCTGTTGTCCAAGTGCGTCCGGCAATCTTATAAATATCCATTCAACACACCCCCTTTTTGCGCTGAGAAAGCTTTGCAGCCTGACCTCTTATGCCAAAAAATCAGGTCGATTTGCAAAGCTCCTTTTAGACAAGTTTAAGTAGTGCCAGCTTCTCCTTTACTGCTCCGGTTGTAAATGGTTTTACGATGTAGTTGCTCACCCCGGCCTGGACCGCCTGTATTACACTGTCTTTTTGGGCCTCTGCAGTGACCATCACAAAAGGAATGTCTTTTAGCGATCCATCCGCCCTTACAGCCTTCAACAGGTCAAGGCCTGTCATCTTGGGCATATTCCAGTCGGATATTATCAGGTGAATCTCATCCTTCTTGAGCACGTCAAGCGCGGTGGTACCGTCGTCAGCTTCAACAATCTTTGTGAAGCCGATCTCTTTGAGAACATTTCTCAAGATACGCCGCATCGTTTTGAAATCATCGACTACTAATATTCTCAGATTTCCGTCCATCCGTCATCTCTCCTTCGTGCTCATTGTCTAATCTTCAAAACAGACCTCGATAGTAAATTCCCCCTTGTCCGTACTGAATGGTATGGCCATTACAGACGCAGCGGTCATATGGGATATTTCATGGTTCCTACCCATGATCACAGAGGGGATGGCCGCCTTGAGCGACCTGCCCAGTTCTTCTAGTTTCTGTCTGGCCTGTCCGGAAATCATGTTTGTAATCTCGCCTACGGCATCCTTTATTTCATCGTTCAATTCTTTCATCTCTTCTCCAAGCATGTTGGAGACGATGGACAGAATGCAATTTTCCGCAAAACTGACCGAGACTGTCCCCCTCGTCTCTCCTGTGAGCCCAATAATTCCCGAGACATCCCCTCTGGCGATCTGATCATTCTTAAGATAGGGCTTGCCGGCCGTAACCTTGGTCGAGGCCATGGTCCCAAGCACATTCTGTGTAGCATCAATAAACGGATTGACCAGCTTTGCATCCATATTCAGCCTCCACGGAACTGATTTCTATTCGGGCCTCCTCAACCATCTCAACGTGGCAAACCTGATTGACGGCGAGGCGAAGCAAAATCTTCTTAGCACGGCTTCACCACAAGAAGAAAAACATCCTTCATATGATCCAAGGAGCCGGCGGAAATCTTCACCTTCTTCTTACCCATATTGTCTGTCCTCACACGAGCCGCATAGTCCGAAGGTGCTTTCCCGGGCTGGGCCAAGGACTTTCGGGCAAAATCCATCAGTTTCTCCCCAGAGGATTCGTCAATGACTTCGGCAATATCCACACCGATCAAGTCTGCCTGACCGTATCCTACCAGGTCTGCAAAGGCTTGGTTGACACCCAGGATAGAACTCCCGCGGCACACAAGAGCAGGCTCTTCAATGTCTTCGACGATCAATAGCTTTTGCAGGATAGAACCTGAATCACCTCGGCCATAGGACAGGCCCCCAGATCGATTTTTCAGTTTGTGCTTACGTTTCCTTAGTCCTTCAGGCAGGGGTATGTCATGATGGTCCAATACCCTTATGACTTCTTCGGCGGGAATCTTGTAGTTCCTTCCCACTCTGGTACCCTTGATCTTGCCCCTCTCGATCCACCGCCTGATGGTGGTATGAAAAACACCAACCCACTCGGCCAACTCAGGGGTCGAAAAAAAAGCTTTTTCCATCTTGCGCTCCTATAGACTTAGAATGTTTAATTGCTTCTATATATCGGATATCGGCAAAAAGATGATTGAGCATTAGGACAACCTTAGAATCGCACGCCCTGCAAACCCCCAACCCCAAGTCCACCGCGTGGGCTGAAACTCCTGTCAGGTCAGATTTGTTGATGCATTATTCGCACCAAACCGACGAGTTGACCCAGACAATTTCAAGAAATGTGTAACTATTTAATAAATCGCCAAAATTTTAACAACAAAACCCACCTGGGCCTTCATCTGGCAATGCTGGTTGCTCTGGAGACCGGAAATTTCTTACAGATAGCCATTTTTTTGACATGCCTTGGGGAAAAAATTGACACCATAGAAAGACCAGCCTTTGTCGCAAGCCTTGTCCTCAAACGACAGAGAGGCTTCGCTTTTCCGTTTCCGTGAGGCAGCAATTTGTGTGCCAAACTCTGATCATGCTTTGAGCATCTCGGGAATGTGCTCGCTATTGCGGCTCAGGGTTGACAGGGCAGATGCACTACAAAGGTGGTGTTGCCGGAAGTGCTTTCAAAATCAATATGCCCGCGATAGTCTTCCAGCAGGAGGGACACAAGGCAAAGACCAATACCTGTTTTGCACTCTTGGCCTGAGTCGCTCTTGGTGGTCAAGAAGGCCTTGTGTATGTCTTGGCGCTTTTCTTCAGGGATACCGCACCCGGTGTCTCGAACCTTTATGGCAATGCTGGTGTTTTCCCTGTAGGTTTCAATGGAAAGGTGTTTTTCCTGGGCGTCGGCCATGGCCTCTAAAGCGTTCTGTATCAGGTTTGTCATGATGATACAAAAATCCGTATGTCGCCCCGCCAAAACGGGAAGGCTGTCATCAAGCCTTAATGTCTTTTTCACGCCATGTTTGAAAAACGCATCTGCGTTGAGCAAGAAGATCGTGTCTTCTATCACCTCGTTGATTCTGACATCTGAAATCTTTGAGCGCCTTTCAAAAAGGAAATCTTTGGACAAAAACCTTATGCCGGCGCTCAGCTCATCAAGGCTCTTGGCAAGCGAGTCAATCCTGGATTCCATAGACTTGGCGAATTCCGTGGTTTCAGCCGAAGGCTCGAATCGAAAGGCCTCTTGCACCCTTGAAATATCTTTCTGCAGTTGTTCGGATCGAACACAAAGGATCTGGAGGGGATTGTTGAGGTTGTGGATAAATCCTTCAAGAACGCGAACGAGATATTCACCACAACTGTGATCAACAAGCCTTTTCAGCAGCACGCGTTCTCTTGGCGACAGTGACAACGCCACTGGCTCTTCTGGGGTTCGTTCAAAAGGGTCCACTTGTCACCTGTTTCTCCTGCCTCTAAGGGCTTCCCTCTGCATCTGAAATACGTAAGCGATGATAGACTCTCTGCACTGCTCATCAATGTCAAGGAATTCCACGGCCACCTCATAGCGTTGTCCTTCAACGGGCATCACGCGAACGGCCTTTCCGTAAACCTCTGATGCCATGGCCGGGTATCTGAAAATCCTGAAACCAATCCAAAGAACCTGCCCGGGCTCTATTGGCTTGTCGGTATCGATTCTCATTCCAGTGCCACTGATGTCCAGACTCCGTCCCGTAAAAATCTCCTCGCCATATTTGTCGTCCTTTGACAGTATTTTCAGGATGCCGTCCAGTTTGTCGTCCAGGCGCATCAAATAGTGTATGAGATTCGAGTAAAAGGCCCTATTGGCCAAATAGTTCTTGTCATCATCAGTGGTCATTGGCGTTGGGGGTTCGGCAATAAACCGGTGAGCACGGTCATGGGCTTCAATGCCATCATACTCCTGGGCATCCATCACCGTGAACTGAACCTGAGTACTCAGTTCCGCCCGTACATATTCTCGCTTGTTCTCAGCTCCCTCTTTCTCCATCGTGACTCGTCTCCACTACCTCAGTTGACCCCGAAGTGCCCTCCAAGAATAAGAAACAATGAGTGCTTTCTTCAGCAGTATTCATAACATACCACCATGCATGCTGAATTGCAAATCCAAGATCGCCTGTCATTAACGATACGTGATATTGTCCGAAAATGTCTGGAATGTGGCTGCAAATGGCGGGAGTTCTTGCGACACGCAGTTCTATGTTCTATCCTCGTTGCTTGTGATATCTCCCCTTTCATAGACGTTCACAAACCCGCGAACAACATCTTCATCAAACTTGCTTCCGGCGTCTTGCCCGATGACGTCAAGGATGACCTTTTCCGGAATCTTTTTTCGGTAAGCGCGATTAGAGGCCATGGCATCATAGATGTCGGCCACTGAAAGGATACGGGACAGGAATGGAACTGATTCGCCTTTCAGACCATCGGGATATCCCTTTCCGTCCCATTGCTCATGATGATGCCGTATGATCTTTTGCTCCTCGCACAGGAGACCGACGTGGCCGATTATGTTGGCCCCTATGACGGGATGTTCTTTTATGACTGCAAGCTCCTGCTCAGTCAGAGGGCCCGGCTTGAGAAGGATGCTGTCCCGAATTCCTATCTTTCCAATATCGTGGAGGTTACCTGAAAAATTCAGCAAATCGAGTTCGTCATTGGAGCAGCCCATCTCTTTTCCTATGCTCAGGGCGAGCTTGCTCACACGACTCGAGTGCCGCTTGGTGTAGGGATCCCTCGCCTCGATCGCCTCTACAAGAGCGTAAAGCGTGGCAAAAAGATTCTGGTGGAGGTTCTCGTACAGGGCAAGGTTCTCTATGGCAGAACCAGCCCGCTTGGCCATGAAACTCAGATAATAGAGGTCTTTTTCTGTAAAATCGACCGATCCCCCTTTGACCACGGCAGCCAGTACGCCGAACACCTTCTCGCGAATCTTGAAAGGCATGGCAATTAGCGACCGTATCCCGCCTCTCAACAGCCCGTCATCATCACCGCCGGTCATGAGCAAGGGTGTATCGTAGGGCCTCCTGTCTGCCAGCACATTTTCAATCTCAAAGCAGGTGCGGCTGTGGTGACGGCCTCCGTTGCCATCTGCGCAAAAGGAGGCAATGGGGGTGGGTCTTCCGGCAGTATCATCCACAGTGAAAAAATGGGCCTCGTCACTTGAGGTGATTCTTGCACAAAGCCTTACGATGAGGTCAAATAAGTCCGCACTGCTCGTTATCCAATCAACTCTTTCCAGGATCACATTGAGCGTATCAAGATCATTGCCCTTCTCGAAAAGCTCCTGGTCCAGACGCGCAAGCCGCCTTTTGCCGCTGGACTTCTCTTTAAGAAGCATCTTCTCAACAAACAGCTCCCTTCTTCCCAGGCTGTTCTGGATTACCCGTTCAATTTCTTGGATCTTGAACGGCTTGACCAAAAAATCTATCACACCATTTCTCAGAGTGGCTATTGCATTGTCTGTGGAGGGATATCCGGTCATCACGACAACCGGAATCGTATTGTCAAGCGCCTGGATTCTCCTGGCAAACTCAATCCCATCCATTCGAGGCATACAGAGGTCCGTGAAACAAAAATCAACTTTGTTTTGATGACAAAGCTCCATGGCTTCCACACCATCTCGAGCCGAAAGTACAGAATGGCCCTCTGCGTCAAAGAAATCCTTGAACAGCTCAAGGATCTTTTCGTCATCATCAACAACCAATATCTTCATGTAGTCACGCATGGGCCTGCAGACCTTTGATAAGATGGGCCTTTAGGGCCTTGAATTCTCTCTCGGTCAACAACCCCTCTTTTTTCAAGGCAGAAAGCCGGTGCAGTTCTTCAAGACGGTCCCTTTGACCCGTGGTGCAGTTATTCAAAAATTGCAGACTCGGAATGCTGTCTGAAAAAAAATTGAGGCGGGCAATTCTTTCTTCTAGTGTCTTGTGTTCATCCTTGAATTCCCTTTTTTCCTTCTTCACCGTAACTAGTTGATCATAGGCTTCATTCAGCTCTCGGAGCAGTTTCCTGTTCTCACGCACCAGATGGACCTTCTCAACAGCATTATCAAAAGCAATCCCCATTTCCTGCAGATTGAAAGGTTTTCTGATATAGTCATAGGCCCCTTCTCTGACAGCCTCGATGGCGGTTTCAAGTGAGGCGTGGCCCGTGATAATGATAACTATCACATCGGGATTCGAAGCCTTTGCATGCCGCAGGACTTCCAGGCCGCCGACCCTTGGCATCATCAAGTCGGTTATTACAATGTCAACCGGCTGTTTCCTAAAATATTCGGTTGCCTCAAGGCCATCACCGAAAACCTCAACCGAAACCTCTCCCTTGGAAATCAGTTCCTTCAGGACCTCGCCAATCGCTTTATCATCATCTACGATCACACTCCGGATAGACTGCTGTTCCATATCCTGTGGCACTTAGGGCTCGCCTCGTCCCGCACTCTACCAGTTAGATAATTTCCCATCAACCAAAGTCCGACTAGGCCTTCTGATCAAAGACAACGCCCATCATTTCGTCGATCCTTGCCATCATGTTCAAGATCTCGTCCGGAGGAATCTCCCGGATCGTGTCACCAGTCTCTTTGTCAAGCACCGTCACTTTCATCCGACCTGTCTTACTGTGGACCGAAAACTCAAGTCCAACACTCAGGCTCTGAAAATGCTTCTGGGCCACCTCCAGCACATCCTGAAGTAACTCAGTATCCACTGTGGCTTCTTGCCTTTTTTCCGGTGACGCATCTGAGCCTGGAGCTTTTGATGGCTCCACAGCTTTTGTCGTTGGTTCAACTGCTGCCGGGGCCTCAATTTTGGGTCTCGGCCTGTCAATAGGCTCGACCAACATGATTGTCACCCCCTTCTTTGCTGTTCTCTGTCTAAGGTTGCCTTCTCTTGTGTCTCAAAAAACATGTGTCTGCTAACCTGCTGGTCTATTCCATGTATCGGAAAGTCCCGCTTAACACTTGAGTTTTCCCTAACGTTGCAAAAGTCGAGGATGCTGCAGATATTGCTTTTGGGGACCTTTAGCCGGAAGGTCGATGTCGTGATCTTGAATAGCGCATCCCTGAGACTGGTCCACCAGGTGCTTCGAACCGGACAAATAATCTTCGCCACGAACCCCGACAGAGAAATGGATTACGCCATGAAAAAGCAAAAGGAGTATTTTGATTTCAAATATCGACAAGGACACCAGAGAACTGAAAAGATACTTCCAGGCAAACTGACAATGGTGGATCGCGAGGTCATAGAATCAAAACTGCGTTTTCTCCGTTGGATCATGCAAGGTCGAGACTCAACTTGATGGCCCGATTGACCTCTTCCATGCTTCCCCTGCTGAGTTGGCCAAGTCTTTTCTCAAGCCTACCCTTGTCAATGGTAAGAATCTGGCTTGTCTTGACAACCGAGGGAAGGTCCAACCCGCCTTCAGGAGGTTTGACTTTCACGTTCATGGGAAAGATTCTAACAGAACTCGAAATGGCTGCCACGATAGTGGTTGACGCTTTCTCATTGCCGATGTCGTTCTGAATGACAACCGCAGGCCTTTTTCCTGCCTGTTCGCTTCCTCTGGCCGGATTCCAATTAACCAACCAGACTTCACCACGCCTGGGAATACCTTTCACGATAGTACCTCCCTTTGTGCGTCAAAGGAAAGCTCAGCAAATTCTTTGTCCTCGTTGGCCATTTCTGCATACCCCTTGGCCATTAGTTCTTCGGTTTTCTTCTTAAGCCACAGAGTAAATGCCTCCTGGGCCAGATGACTTTTGGCCATGCGATAGGTTTTTGAGGCTTTCTCCACAGCTTTCAAGGTCTCTGTATCAATGGTCACACTTATCTTGCTCTTGCTTCTCAATTTTTGACACTCCTTCCATCCTATTTCTGGTAGTATATTAAGTCGCCTAAGCTGTCATGTCAACATAAATTTTTCTAAACGTCTCCCCTGCTTGAATTGGGGCCTGCCCCCTGCAACAAGAAACTGTTCTCCAGGGGTAGCTCGTGCCTGAAAAACCAAGTAAAAAACCCCCACATCCCTTCCCGAGCCGCATAGTGTAGGGCAAGGGCTTGTCCCTTGTCGAAAATCTCTTGCTCCGCGTCCTCTGCGGCAAAATATTACAGAAATTCCACTCAAGTTTTTCTCCCCGTCTGACGATAAGTATTTTTCACCTTCAAGGCTAAGTCATTCTTTCAACAACAAAAACAACAAAACTTTTTTTTCAAGCTTTTCCAACCACCTGACGATAAATAGGTCAAGGAAATTTCAGAGAAGCCAGAAATAACTGCTAAGGAAGGAGGTGAAACTTGCAGAGCGGCAACGAACAAGCAGCTACAAGCCTGTGCCGCACATTTTGAGAACTTGGCAAGGATGCCAAGAAAAGCCGAAAGCTCACCCCAGTTAAATAGAACTTCGATTTAACTGGGCAAGAAGCTGACGGCAAGAAATTCAGTCATTAGTTACGAATGACCCCGTAAGGGGCCCTCGCCCCAAACGGCGCAGGCCAGTGACTAATGGCACAAAAATCAAGGAGGATAAATTTATGGCACTTTATATCAACAACAACATGATGGCATTGAATGCCGCCAGGAATCTTGGAACGACTTATGATGCACTGGCCGTATCCACCCAAAGACTTTCATCCGGCTTGCGGGTCAACTCCGCAGCAGATGACGCCGCGGGCTTGGCGGTTAGAGAAATGCAGCGCGCCGACATTGCCGTGCTGAACCAGGGCGTCAGGAACGCTGGTGACGCCATTTCCATGATTCAGACGGCAGAAGGTGCGCTCTCGGTTATTGACGAGAAGCTCATCCGTATGAAAGAGCTGGCAGAGCAGGCCTCAACCGGGACTTACACGGATGCCCAGAGACAGATCATGCAGGATGAGTATGAGCAGATGGCCAAAGAGATCACCCGAATCGCCACGGCCACTGACTTCAACCAGGCGAAAATGCTGGACGGCAGCATGTCCGGCACCGGCATGAAAATTCACTTTGGTACCGGCAATGACTCTGCCGAGGATTATTACTACATAAGCGTGGCTGCGATGACGGCCGAGGCTCTGGGAGTAAACGTGGGCAATACCGACCAGGCCGTAATGTCCAGTCAGGCCGCAGTGACCTCCAACGCTGGTCTAACCAGCGAAGCATCTCAGGCATCATTGGCTGCAATAGCCGACACAGCTACCCAGGGTGCAATAGCCAGCAGGGCCTTTCAGGCCGCCCAGGCCTCAGTGGCCGCTCAGGTTCAGCTAGATTCCTATGCCTCCAGGGCATCCGCGGCCCAAGGTGTGGTGGTTGGCTCCCAGGCGGCTATTGACCAGGTATCGATGGCATCGGTGGCATCGAGTGCATCCCAAGGAGCACTCACCGGACGGGCTGCTGTCGCCTCACAGGCCTCGATAGCCTCCCAGAGTTCAGTGGCCTCTTGGGCCTCTCAGGCCGTAATGGCCTCACAGACCGCCATCACCTCACAGGCCTCACTGGCTGCCTACGGCACCGGTGGCTCCTTGGCCTCCCGGGCCTCCCAGGCCGTCCAGGCCTCCCAGGCCTCAGTGGCCGCCCAGGCCGCAGTGGCCTCCCAAGCTTCCCAGGGGGCCATAACCAGTAGGGCTAACGTTGCAGGTCAGGCCTCTGTAGCTGCCAGAGCATCACAAGGAGCCCAGGCAGCAGCAGTGCAGGTCGAAGTTGCCGAGCGGGCTTCGACTTCCGGTGTATCCTATGCTTCAATTGCCTCCCAGGCTTCAGTGGCCGCCCAGGCTTCCCAGGGCGCGATTCTTCAGGCGCAAGGCCAGGCGACAAGTTCCACCCTGGCCGCACAAGCCTCCCAGGGGGCCATGACCGGATGGAACGTACAAGCCTCTCAGGCTGCGGTTGCCTCCCAGGCCTCTGTGGCGGCATGGGGCGTTACCCTAAACACTCAGGCGACAGCTCAGACGACTCTGGAAAGAGTAGACGAGGCAATTAAGCTGAAAGACACGGCCCGGGCCAATCTCGGTGCTATGCAGAACCGGCTGGAAAACACCATCACCAACCTTACCGTCCAGGCGGAGAACACTCAGGCGGCCGAGTCACGTATTTCAGATGTTGACGTTGCCGCGGAAATGACGCAGTTCACCAAGAACAACATCCTGGCGCAGGCGGCCACGGCCATGCTTGCCCAGGCCAACACCCTGCCGCAGTTGGCACTAACGCTGCTTGGTGGGTAGTAAAACAGGCTCAAGGCTGGAGGCTCAAGGCTAAAGGCCAAGAGATAAAGACCATAACCTCTAACTAGCAGGGGGAGGAGACTCCCCCTGTTTCTTTTGGGGACGGACTGGCCAAGGGACAAGCCCTTGCCGTGAGGGCGGGTGATGAAACAATACACGTGGAGCCATGAGACATGCAGGGTGCTACGGAAAGTGAATACTAGGAAAACGAAGGAAATTACAGAGAGGAGGGAGATTGGATAGCCTTACTTACGAGGACTAAACCAACCTTCTGAGGAGGGCTACTGACGAAAGCAGATGGATTTGAGCAATGAACTGATATCGTGCACTGGCTCAAAACCTTCCCGGAGGGATGTGGTTTGTTCCTTTGAGCTTGGCGGCGCAAAGGAAAAAGAAATAATAAACTCAGCGCTCTCTGTGTCTCTAACGAGTGAAGCGAGTGGGCGGTGATTCACATATATGGCGTCTTATTGCTTCAACGCAGGCACGATCGACTTCCATTCTTCAAGCAAAGGGACCAACTCGTACTCGATAAGGTCCGCAAGCATGATCCAATCTTCTTCCTCCTGGACCTTGAGCATCTTATCCATGATTTCTGAAAGCCTCTGAAACCTTTGCTCTACTGTTCCGTTCTGGAAGGCAATAACGGAAAGGTCCAAATTCAGGGTTTCCTTGACTTCGGCAACCATCCGTATGAAAAGGCGCAAGGTTTCCAACAGCTGTGCATAGTGCTCGTTGGCTTCAGTTTCGTCGGCGATACGGAACAGCTCTGAGACTTTCTCTGCCCCCCGAATCATCAGATCCAATTGGCCAACGCCATCTTCCAGGAAACGCCAGGCAATTTCTTCTTGCCCCATGGTATTGATTTCAAGAGTCTTGATGTCGCTTGGTGGCACTCCCGCGGCATCATGGGGTGTGTCTTCAGAATAGACGGTGCCATTGAGCTTTACCGTGGTGATTATGTTGCCTGTCTTTAAATGTTCGGCCATAATCTTCGCCAGAACCTCTTCCAAATTGTTGACCCCGGATGTATCCATATCTATACTCTGGTTATCAATCAAAATTTCCATAGTCTTTTTCTCCCTTAGCAAAAACATGAAGCAAGGAACAGGCCCTTGCCCTATGGTCTCCCCTACACCTCAGGCCAGATTCTTTCATGCTACCAAACAAAACATCATGCCGCAACCCTTTAACCGTAGGGCAACCCTTTATGGGTTGCCGCATTCCATTCAGGCAAGGGACAAGCCCTTGCCCTACGAGTTCAATAACTATCCACAAAATGTTTCTTCATATAGCCACATAGCTCTTTCACCCTGTGAACATATGTGTGCTCGGCCAAAATGCGTCTTCTACCGTGTTCTGCTATGTTCTTTCTGTCTCTTTCATGTTTCAAATAGAATCTGACTAATTCCGGAATCTCTTCTCGGTCCCGGTAGCATACAGCCTCTTTTCCGATCTCCATAAGTCCTTCCAATTGCTGCTTGTAATCTGTCAGCAAAAACCCTCCCAAGGCGGGTACGTCAAAAACTCTCTGATTGACAGAATTTCTCATCTGGGTGCTGGTTATATTAAAATTGATCTTTGACACATTATAAAAATAGTTAAGTTCGTCATAATACGAAAGCTCCGGGCCTATTCGAAAGGTGCCATTCAAGACTCCATGCCATCCATCATCTCCCCGAATGACTGGATTAAACGGTTCAAGCATTTGGATGTACTTGAGCCGATATATCTGAGTGGCCTGCCACATTACCAGGGTTTCAAAATCAACACGTTTTCCATTTTGCATTTCCTGAACAAGGGGATGCCCTTTGTACCGCGCCTGCTCAAGGATATCACCCACGTTTCGAGCACCCGACTGAGCATAGACTCTTCCCAGCTCCTCGATGAACGACTTGTGCTCATTGGTGAGTCCCAATCGCTCCAGCCTTTTCTGAATCTTTTTGGCCATAGAATTCCCGACAAAGGCAACCTCATTTGCCTGAGATGCTAAAGGATTCTTCGCTCTATCTATGGGTCTGAAGACAGTGGGATCGGCAGCCAAAGGAAGATAATGTACCTTGTCAAATCCTAGTGCCCGGATATCCCGGATATAATCTTCATCCCATAGAAAGACAGCGCAACAAGGAGAAAGATTCCTTTCATAGTGTTTGATAATCAACATAGGGCTGTCCACATACCACGAAGCAAAAGGAATTTTCAGCGTTGTTAAAAGGCCCGTAACAATCCCTTCCCTGTCAAATCCCAGATGATTAACAGTCAAGAGAAAATCCGGTTTAAACTCAATAAGGACTCTCAGTAGCTTCTCCGCAAAATCCTGCTGGCCAATTTCCGCTTCCCTTTCAATCATGATGGTCCTGAGCTCGTGCCCCAGTGCCCTGATAGCGTTAACCAATTCCCCCATTAACAAATACTGAGAGTTAATAAGTACGATATGGAGTTTCTCTCGTTTGAATTTTTCGTATCTTAGCCGATTTCCGATCTTGGCCTTCTTAGCTATTTCCAGACGTTCTATTAGGGGATGATAAAAGCTGGGAAATGAACGAATGGAGGGTGGATGTCTGATCAGAAAGATATCTTTCAGGCCGAATTGTAATTGAATCCTGGAAATTTCCTTTAGACTATCATCCAAGCCGTCTCCTGTAACAAGAAAAATATTTGGTGCGTCCAGGATACCTGCCATGCCGTCAATAGTCAGGGCGGCCTTGACTACCTCCTCATCTTTTTCGACTACAATGAGAGGCTGATCGGTTCTTTCACAAATCTCTTTTAGATGATAGCCTAATCCCAGACCCAAAAGAATGATGATGTGATCTTCTGGTATGCTTAACTTTTTGGAGAACAGATCAAGTTCACGTTGCATATCTCTTGTACTGTAAAAGGTAATCCACCTTCCTCCCTCACCCAGAACCCGTAAATTCTTCTCTCCCGATTGATTTTGTATAATCCGAATCCGCGAAGGTTTTGTAGCATCCCGGTTCATGCCTGAGTTTTCCTTGTACCAATCAATTGTTCTCTTACTACTACACTCATCAATTTGAACTCGTCAATCTTTTTCAATCTCCCTACAGGACCACGTCAACGCCAGCATTAGTAAGAGTATTCGATCCCTCATCGGCTTGTCAAGGAAGTAGAAAAAAGAAAGGGCGGGGTTTACCTGCCCACTTTTTCATCACAGTGGTGGCCGGGTCCCCGCCCTGACAGTCTCGGCAATTCTTTTGAAACGGACCGCTCGTTACGCTTCCTGGTGGATCTCCAGAAACTCCTCCAGTGTTTCCAACACGTATTCCATCTCATCCAGTCCCAGATCGTGATGGACGCCCGTGTGAATACCATGCTTGCCCAGGTATTCGGCCACAGGGAATTGGCCCTCCTGGTAGCCCAGATAGGCGAAACCGGGGCACTGCGTGGGCATAGAGGCGAAGAGAGTGCGGGTTTCGATGCCGTTTTTCTCCAAAAAATTGGTCAGCTCTGCCCTGGTGAAAGAGGCCTCCTCCTGGACTACAATGGGTATGGCGTGGGGGCCTATCTGCTCATGGGATTCTTCGCGAATGGTGGCCAAAAAGGGCTTGAAGCGCTCAAAGCGCTCAAGAATGTAGAGCAGGTTGTCGCGGCGTTTGCGAACGATGTCCCTGTAGTTTTCCATATTGCCCAGGCCGATGGCGGCTTCCAGTTCGTTCATCTTGCAGGAGTATCCCAGGCGCTCGAAAACGAATCGGATGTCCTCGCCGTCCTCACCCTTGAAGCGCTTGGGGCAATAGCCTGAAGCCGTGTTCAGGGTGCACTGTTTGCACTTGCAGGAACGGCCGTGGGAGCGCAGGGAGCGGAGGATTTGGGCATGCTCTTCGCTGTTGGTGGCTATGATACCACCTTCTCCGGTGGTGATGATATGAGCCACATAGAGGCTGAACGCGCCCATGTGGGCCAGGGTGCCGGCAGGCCGCCCCTTGTAGGTGGCCCCATGGGCCTCGGCCGCGTCCTCTATGACAAGAAGCCCATATCGCTTGGCTATTTTATTGATGGCGTCCATGTCAGCCGGCTTGCCCATCAGGTGCACCGGCATGATGGCCCGCGTTTTTTCGGTGATGGCCCCCTCGATTTGGCCCACATCAATGTTTAAAGTGCTACGCTCAATGTCCACGAAAACCGGCCTGAACCCGGCGTGGACCACTGCGTTGCCGGTGGCCACGAAGGACAGTGCAGGCACGATCACCTCGTCATCACGCTGGGCCCCGTAATCGTAGAGAACTGCCAGGGCCAAAACATCAGCATCCGTTCCGCTGCTCACGGCCACCGCTGCTTCTACGCCCAGCAGTCGGGCAAACTCATCCTCGAACTGACGCACAAGCTTGCCGCTGGAAATCCGGGTGCTATCCAGGACCTCCGCGATAAGTTTTCTTGACAGTTGGGGAATCTGAATGGTGCCAAAGGTGACTGTTGGCCTCTCTATGTTCAGTTGCCGGACTTCTGCCTTTTGCATTGTCACTCTCCAACAGCCAGTGGCAAGTTGCTATCTGCCAGGTATTTCCTCTCCAGCTTGTGCGAAATCATACCCTTGATGTGTTCAACAGCACCAGGGCCGAAGGTTGCCCCTATCATGTCTAGATAGTGTGGATTGGAGAAATATTTGTGGAAAGCCTGGTCGCGAAATTTGAGCACCTCCACGCCGCTGAGATAATTAGTAGGTAACGGCAGGGTATCGTAGGCATGCTGGGAATACCCACTCCAACTCTCCGGTAAAGGCAGTTCGGCCTGCACGGCGCGTTGGTACAGCTTGGAACCCGGATAGGCCATGGCGCAGTAGAAATTGGCGAACTCGCAGTTGCCTTCCAAGGCCAAATCCAGCGTCTCCTGCATGCTGGAAGCGTCCTCCTCGGGCAATCCGAAAAGATAGTTGGCTATAATGTGGATACCAGCCTTCCTGATGGCTGCCAGGGCTTTGTGGACATGGTCAGGTTTGTAGCCCTTGTGTACGTCCCGGCGAACCCGGTCGCTGCCTGATTCGATGCCTAGGCAAAGCCAGTTGATACCGGCTTTTTTTATCTTTTCCAGCATCTCCTCGCTCCAGGAGTCCACCCGGGCGTAGGCCCAGATGTTGAGATCATACCCCCTGTCAATAATCAGATCGCAGATTCCATTGACATGCTTTTTGTTGAGAACAAATATTTCATCGGCGAACTTGATGTTTCTCACGCCGTAATCGTTCACCAGGGTGTCAATCTGAGCGATGACTGCCTCTGGACTCCACCGTCTGTAGCTGTTCATTTTGGGGGAATACTTCAGGGCCTGCTCACCCTTTTTGAAAGGCGCCTGGATGCAGCAAAAGTCGCAACGAAACGGACAACCAAGAGACGTATACAGAGAGGCGTATGGTTGGCGTTCGTGGATATGCGCAAAGCAGTGCCAGTTATGGGCCCGGTACTTGTCCATGGGTAGTAAGTCCCAGGCAATGGAGGGCATTTCCAGGTCCAGGTCTGTTACCAGCGGCGCCGGACTGGTATGGACGATTCTATCACCTTCCCAGTAGACCAGGCCGCGGACTTTCTGGAGGCCGCCATTGTTGGATTTTATGGCGCGGAGTAGTTCCAGTATGGTGTAGGGGCCCTCGCCATCACAGACGAAGTCGGCCTTTTCTTCACGCAGGGTTTGTTCGGGTAGGGCCGCCACATGGCCCCCGCCCAGAAGCAGTTTTTGTTTTGGAGCTATCTCTTTAATCTCCTCGCAGATGGCGCTCGCCGCCGGCAAAACCATGGTTGAGGCAGACGGGTTCTGCCCATACACCACAACGGCTGTCAGAACGGGGTCAATTTCGGCAACCAGTTTGGCCGTGTCTGCGGGGGCAAGCCCCTCCGCATCAGCGTCCAAGATCATAACTCGACAGCCGCGGTTGCGAACAAAGGTGGCAAGCAAGCCAGCCCATATGGGAGGCTCGACAGCAGACAATTCTGCACCTAATTTCTGATATACTTGCTTCCTGTTGCCAGGATTGACCAGCAACAGATCGATCTGTTGTTTTGTGGGCATTGTCTGTCCTCGCTATTACAGCGATAAAATGGTATTGAGTAGACTATCTTTGTCCAACCCGTACAAGCTCTGAATGTTGTTCCTGCCGCCATACTTGTAGCAATAACCTGCCATGAAATCCATTCCCAGTCGCTTTATTGGTTTGAGGATGCCATTGTCGGCCAAGACTTCACAGATCATGCTGCCAAGCCCGCCCGGCAGTGTATGTTCCTCGAGAGTGACGATCTGTTTGACGTTTCCCACAATGTCAATGAAGGCGTCTTCGTTGACAGGAAGCGTATACACATCAATAACACCCACATCTCTCCCTTTGTTTTTCAACTCCTCTCTGACCTCCAGAGCACGATGAACCATGTTCCCGGTGGCCACAATGCAGATATCTGCATTGGGAGCCAAAACGGTCAGGCCCAGTGAAAAATCAGTGCCCTCCTCATAAATATCAGGCAAAATCTTTCTGTCCAGGCGGACATAATTGGGGCAGTCGAGTTCACATGAGATATCAGCAAAGGCTCTCGCCATGATCGAGTCGGTTATGTTATGTATTTTCAGATTCGGCAAAATACGCAGGGCCGACAGATCATCAACAGCGTGATGGGTCGGACCGGAATCGTCATAACTCACCCCCGCACCGACTCCCACCAGAGTCACGGGAAGATTCATGGAAGCCAGATCCACCCGTATATGCTCATAGCAACGCAAGGAAATAAAAGGAGCAATAGCATAGGCAAAAGTCTTTTTGCCGCAGAGGGCCAAGCCGGTGGCCAGGGCAACTGCCTGTTGCTCGGCGATGCCAACATCAATATATTGAGCCCGCAGGTCGGTCCTGAACTTGTCAAGGGCCGGCGCGCCCATATCCGCGGTGACCAGGATTATGTCCTTGTCTTGCCTGGCAAGTTCGTAGATTCTGCCCCAAAAAGCGTCCCGTTGAGATATGTTTTCCATAAGCCGGTCTCCTTATCTTAACTCTTCTCTAGCGCAAACAGCCTGGTCTCCGCCGGGTGATATGCCGTGCCACAATGGTTCGTAGCACATGAACGACACGTTCTGCCCTTTTACCGTATCTGCAATGATCACCAGAGGTCTGGAGGATTTCCTGGCGCGGACACGATCAAGGACATTAAGGATTTCTTCAAAAGAATGGCCATCAATGCTCACCACATTCCAACCGAAGGAACGCCACTTGTCTTCCATGGGTTCCAGTTCCAGCATGTTTTCCGTGAAGTTAGTCACGCAAAGATGGTTGCGATCGACTATGGCCACCAGATTGTTCAGCCGGTTGTGGCTGGCAAACATCGCCGCCTCCCAGATAGAACCCTCGTAACATTCTCCATCTCCCAGAAGGCTGTATACCATGTAGAGTTCTTGATCCATCTTTCCAGCCAGGGCTATACCGGTGGCAATGCCGAAACCATGCCCCAGCGATCCTGAGGTTATCTCCGCCCCGGGCACATCATGCTGCAGATGCACGCCGAATTTCCCCTGGGCGTGGCAAAACCTCTGCAGTTCTTCTCTGGGGAAATAGCCGACGTCAGCCAGAATGGGGTACAACAGGACACTGGCCTGTCCTTTGCTCATGATGAACCTGTCCCGGCAGTCCCAGTTGGGATTTTTGGGGTCGTAGCGCAGGCATCCCCCATGATACAGGGCAACCAATATCTCCACACATGAGAATGCAGAAGTTACATGACCCGTGCCAGCGTTACAGCACATATCCAGAACAAGCTGGCGAATCTCCTTAGCCTTTGCTTCCAATTCTTTAACGGTTTTGCTTGGCATAATTTGCTCCTATCTCAATGGTGATGTGGCAGGTCCTCGTCCGCGGCAGCCTCGCGAATGCAGATAATACGAACTAGAGCCCGGCTCCCACACCTATTTGTTCGCATGCAAGTTCTTGGAAAGCCTGGATCGGCTGCTTAGCGAGAGCCTTCTCCAGATCGGCATAGTCCTCTTGCGGGTCAAAAAAGATGATCTGACTCCCAGAAAATTGAAATTTAAAGGGCACACATATGAGTTTATTTAACTCTTCCCTGACGTTGCTTTGTTTGTGGGGAGGAACGAAAAGCAACAGGAAGCCGCCACCACCAGCCCCAGTCAACTTGCCCCCAATGGCACCTGCTGAAATGGCCTGATCGTAGAGCTTGTCCACGTGTGAGTTGGTGACCATGGAGCTTAAACTGCGTTTGGCCTCCCAGGCCTCATGCATGAGTTCGCCAAAACCGATAATGTCCTGGCCGCTGCTCAGTATGGAAATGCTCTCCTCAACCAAGTCCTTCATGATCCGTAGCTGCCTCTTTCTGGCCTCAATATTGTTGACGTAACTATCTGCTATGTTTGAAGCCGTACGTTTGATGCCTGTATAGAAGAGCATCAAATGAGAATTCAGTTCATTCATACGCTCCCGTGATACGGTGATGGGCCTTACGGATATTTCCCCATTGGCATGAAAAACAATGTGGTTGAGACCACCATAGGCGGCGGATACCTGATCCTGAGAGCCCACCGTCTCTTTAATGAGTTCTTGCTCGATATGAATGCTTTCGGTGGCCAACTGTCGCTTGTGTGGCATATGACCTTTGAGGGCATAAAGGGCATGAAGGAGCCCAACCGTGAAAGAAGAGCTGGAGCCCATGCCACTGCGGGCCGGCAGATCGCCATCATGATGGATTTCCACGCCGCGATCCACGTTCAGGTAACGCAGGACTTCACGAACGGATGGGTGGGTGATCTCGTCAATGGTGTCACAATTTTCGATCTTAGAGTAGACCACCCGGACCCTGTGCTCGAAGAAGGGCGGGAGATAGCGGCAGGTAATATAGCAATATTTGTCAAAGGCCGCGGCCAGAACTGAACCGCCATGCTTTCGATACCAGGCCGGGTAATCAGTGCCGCCACCAAAAAACGAAATTCGAAAAGGAGTTCTGCTAATAATCACGATTATTCCCCCCTATTCTTAGTTATTCCCTTATTCCATAAAAAGACTCGGCTTAACAGTGCTGCTCAGTTCCACTTCATAAGGTGGTTGCGCTCGACAATAATCGTGGCATCCTGGTCGAGCACAGCGAATGGTTAATTATTCACGCAGTTGAACTGCAAGAAAAAAACCCCTCTGCCCGGGCATATGCTTGAGGGGTGCCAATGTCCAACAAACGGTCTCCACCCTGGAAGCCGTGGAGCCCCCGGCCAATCCAAGCAGGAAAGATCTCGCGCTCCAATGACACGGGGCCGCTATCAGGGATTTCCAGCAGCAGATCGCGTTTGAGCAGATAAACCCCTGCATTGATCCAGCCCGGGCTGCTTTGGTTGTTCTTTTCGTCGAAACTGAGAACAGCTCCGCTCTCATCTACCTGCACGCGACCATAGCGCCTGGTGTCGGAACTTCTGCTAAGCAGCACCGAGGCGACAGCTTTGCGGGCGCAATGCCAGGCCCAAAATGCGTTCAGGTCCGCCACACAAAAGGAATCACCATTCATCACCAGAACAGTTTCCGTCTTAATCAGGCAAAGAGCCGAGCGCAAAGCACCGGCAGTGCCCAGCGGCGAGGGTTCCTGGGTATATTCCAGCAGCATTGGTCCGTAGGTGTCACCGAATATCTCCCGAACCTGCTCGCCCAAATAACCTGTGCACAAGACCACATGCCGAATATTGAAATTTAGCAAATGATCCAAGAGGTGCGCCAGGAATGCTCTGCCTCCAACATCAGCCAACACCTTTTGTCTGTCAGCCACCACAGGGCGCAGTCGCGTGCCCAGGCCACCTGCTAAAACAGCTGCTGTCAGGTTCGATAAATCCGCCGGCGTTACATCAGTATGATCTTTCATCGCTGTGACAACTAGACCCTTCATTTGGCCAGCAAGCATTTCTTGTCAAACATTCTTTAAAGGCATCCGCACCAGCATGCGATACGCCTTGAGCAACTCCGTGATGCCGTCGTCAAGCGAGCGTTGCGCTTCAAAGCCCGCTTCTCGCAGACGCTGGTTGGAAACGATATAATTCCGCTTGTCCGGATCGCTTCCCACTTCCGAGAAATGGATGTAGAAATCGGACACGTAGTCCTTGATTTTCAAAGCCAACTCTTCCTTGGACAGGTTGGCATCATCCAGTCCTGCATTGTATGGTTTGCCCACCATGCGCTCATGGTTGTCGATACAGTGAATAAAGCAATCGGCCACATCCCGGATATGGATGTAATTGCGCTTGAAGTGCTTCTCAAAAATGACAACGTAGCCGTCTGTGACAGCGGCATGAACGAAGTGGTTGACCAGCAGGTCCAGCCGCATGCGAGGAGACATGCCGAACACGGTGGCCAGGCGCAAGGTGATAGCGTTGGGCGTTTCCAGCAACGCAGCTTCAGCCTGCACCTTGTTTTGACCATAGAGCGATATGGGCTCAAGCTCCATGTCCTCAGTACAAAACACATCGCCAGACTTGGTGCCGTAGCCGCTGTTGGTGGTGGGAAAGATGACCAGTTGGGTCGGGCTTCGCAGACGGTTAAGTAGCTCCACCGCCTCCAGATTGATAGAGGACGCAAGCCATGGGTCCCGATTGCAGGCTGGTGCGCCCACCACAGCCGCCAGGGGAATAAGTACGTCAGCTTCTTTCACCAGGCGGCGCATCAAGACTTCATCCCGCACGTCTCCGAACATGAACTCGAAGCGTGGGTTGGCACAGAGATGAAACAGGCTATGCTGCCCATACATTAGGTTGTCAACGACGGTCACCCGGTAGTCAGCATGGAGCAAGTGCTCGCACAAAATCGATCCCAGATAACCTGCGCCACCGGTAACAAGCACGTGTGTAGACATTGGTAGTCCTCTCAAAATGGTCAAAAGGTTGAACAGCAATAAACATGCCGTCCTGTTTCTTGCCTAACCTTCATGAATTATTTAAGGGCGTTACATTAAGAGAAACAATGAGGCCGGGCAGAATAGTCAATCTTGCGCCGGTTAGGGCTGAAAAAATTGCCTATTCCCAGTAAGGCGCAGGACGTAACGAGACCTTTGAAAAATGCTCAATTTTGGCCCAGTTCAAGAAAAGCGAAGATTTTAACCGCAGGAATACATTGAGTATTTTGAGGATTGAAATCTGAGCCTGACGCAGACACGGAGGAAGCATAGCGCTCAATGGGACAAAAGAGGGGGTTTTTCAAATGTCTCGTAACGACTTCCCGTGCATGGCTACGACTGCAATTCCGCTGAAAATGGGCCAAGTTCGCTACGCTGAGCTTAGAAACACCTTCATAGGTACGAGTTTCTCCAGTTGTGAAGAATAGAGTAGCCGTGCGGAGTGCATACTATCACCCAAGAGGACGCAACTACCAGGGGGCCAGTCTTTTAAATGACTTATCATGCAAGCCACGTTTGACCAGCCCATGCCGATAAAATGGTCACACTTCGCGGCAAGGTAGGTATCTATCAACACTTCACGACCTAGAGTATAAGGATCATATCCGTAATACTCCTGAACATGGATAGATACATCATCACTGGCGCGGGTGCATTCAGTCATAATTACTCTTCGACCATATTGATTGCAAACTTTATCCTTGATTCTTTCGTCGTCCGTGAGTAAAAAAATAGAAGCTTCCGGATGAGAAGACAAGTATTTCTCAGTTTCATCATACAACTGTTCCGCCTCAGTTTTGTAGTTGCGGTCTTCAAGGAATTTGCCCCCGCCTCTCATGTGTATAGCAAGGAGTGGTCTGTGCGCTATCATATTTGCGATACAAAAATCATCAATTTCTTTCAATATTTCTGGTTTTACTTTCAAATACTTGTCAACTAAGTATTGGTACACAGCCTCAGTATTCAAGCCGTACAAGGGGTGAGTACTCTTTATCCAGGGTATGAGGTCATTTACGGATGTATAAAAGTCACTGACAACTACGTCCTCCGGCCTATTGAAAAATTGAATGCCAGCCATGCAGGATACAGGTCCAGACCATTGGTTGTTGTTGTCTGCAAGCAAGTTTTCATGCGTCCACTTGGTTGAGTAAAATTGAAAATCTTTACGCAACAAATCATAAATATTCCATTGAGAAATCGTTTCAAAGTACAAGTCGAAAGCATTGTCGCAGTCTGGTGTTTTGTAATCGCTATTTGAACCCCAGTGAACAACTGGTATTCTTTCTGTCATCTCAGCCAAGAGAAGCTGTCCGAGTACATGATCAACATCTGACCAAAAGCCCCAGCCCCAAGCCTTAATCAGTAGGAATTTTTCGTGCCCCTCGCTTTTTAGTTCACCATGGCTATTTGTTGAATTGAATTTCTTGTCGATCTTCAGGCTCAACAATCCAGTTAGAAAATGAGATAAACAGTCATTGTCAAACCCATGGGAGGGAGTCATTTCTACAGCCTTGCATAGATAATCTTCCATGAAATCAAATTCGTTTAGGTCACAAGAAATCAACGCCAGCAAACAGAAAACCAATGGATGCCGGCAGTTCATGTCCAATAGTTGACGACAAATCAGGTCAGCGTTACGAATGTCATCTCGGCCGCAAGCATCAACTGCGGCTTTCAGCAATTTTGTTGTTTTTGACATATGTGGCTTTCTTGAAAGTAGCGAATTGCCAAGAATCAAGCAGCTGCGCTTTCTGAAGAATGAAGCTCCAATACTTTCTGGAGGCAGGTGTTTGCCTCACTAAACTCACCTCTCATGAGACAGACCTCCCCCAACACTTTCCAGGCCCCGGGATTCCTACCGTTGAGGCCTATTGATTTGTTCAAAGCCTCGATCGCTCTTTCTTCTTGCCCCAGTCGATAGTTGGAGACCCCGATTACGTACCAGGCCAGCGGCGACACCCCATCGAGGTCAACCAAGGCGGAACTCATCTCCAAAGCCTGAACGAATTCCCCGGCTTGGAGCTTAACCATCGCCATCCTTAATTTGCTCGCTGCGGTTATTTGATCTTCAATATCTTTTGACGTTTTCTGATTCTCATCCCCTGCCCTCCTTATCCGCCGAAGCCTCGGCAAAGACGGATGCCCCCCGCCCTCCTCAGCCTTAGCCTCACCCTCAGCCTTAGCGCTAGCCTCAGCCTTATTTCCAACCCCCGCCTCCAAATATTCCATCCAAATCCTCTTGAAATTTAGCTCCATTTCCCTAGTTATGACTTTAGGGTTACAAATTGACGATGCCAGGAGGTTCTTCCGCATCCTGGTTTTGAGCTCCTTAATAATTTCTGGTTTTTTGGCTAACTCTATCGCTATGGCAACATATTCTTCTTCACTGTACGCGATTAACTTATCTAAATCCAGATTCCTTAGAATGGAGTAACTGACCCTTTGCGCATGACTCTCACCTACAAGAGTGATTACGGGCATATTCATCCACAACGCTTCCAGTGTGGTAACAGTGCCATTATAAGGAAATGTATCAAGGGAGATATCTATGTCGTTATAGAGACGGAGATGCTCTTCCCTGGTAGGCGTATAACCCAAGCACCGCACCCTATCAGTCGATATTCCATGTTTTGCAAATTCCTTCACTATGTTATCCCAGACTATCTTAGTATTTAACTGTTTTGCCTTGAGGTGAAGGGTGCTGTTGTCAACCGACTTCAGGATTCTTGACCACAATTCCACAGCTTTGGGAGTGAGTTTTTGGACATTGTTAAAGCAGCCGAAGATGATTTCTTCTCCCCTGTTGTCCTTGATTTCTGCTGGGACAATATCTGCAAATCCCTTGAAACTCAAGAAACAGTTCGTAAGCCTAATCAATTTTTCTGAATAGCGATAATCATTCTTTTTCTCGGATTCAGCAAAACGGTCGGTGATCCGGTAATCAATACGTGAAAGCCCTGTCGTATTGGGATAGCCTAGATAAGTTATCTGAATGGGGGCTGGTTTGTAAGCAAGTACCCGCAGCCTGTGGCCAGCGGTGTGGCCAGCGAGATCAATCAAAATATCTATCTCATCATCAAAGATTTCCTTGGCTGCATCCTTGTCTGACAGATTCTTCACATACTTGAATGAGGTGCAGGAATTAGTAATTTCATGGGTGAACGCGTCGCCATCCCCCGAATCGAAGTTCCCATAGCAGTAGACTTCAAACTCATCATAATTATGACTAGCAATAATGTCTTTTATGAGATAGCCTACAGAATGCTCCCGCAAGTCTGGCGATATATAGCCAACCCTCAGCTTCTTGCCTGAATTACGAGAGTCAACTTTGTTTTCATGTTCGAAGGGTATTGCATCTTGCGCGGTCAACCGTCCCCATTCCTTGTGGAGATCAGATATTTCATCGAGGCTCAGGTCAGTGATTGCACAAAATTCCATAAAACTACCAGCCAAGACAACCTTGTTTTCTTCATCATGTTCAGCTTCTCTGAACCTTTTTATTACACTGGTAGCCTTTTCCCACTCGCAAAGCTGAATGAAACTATCGTGTATGCTGGCCAATTGAGATTGTTGTAAGCCGCTGTATTCTAACATCTTTAACGTAATTTCATGAACCTCATCATAGTTACATTGTTCTTTTTGATAGCCACAAAGGTTTCCGTAGGCGATCAGGCTTGGTTGGATGGAGATACATTTCTTGTAATGCTCGATAGTTTCTTGAACCTGGCCTTTGTCTCTATAAATGTTGCCCATATTCATATAAGCATCAGGGTATTCGGGGTTGATCGATATCGCTTGCTGATAACACTCCAGGGCTTTGTCAAAATCACACTGTGATTGATAGATAATACCGAGATTGTTGTATGCCAGATAATAGTCTGGTTGAATTGCCAACGCCTGCTGGTAACATTTAATTGCCTCGGCAACATCTGGCTTATTTTGCAGGGCAGAACCCAGGTTAAACAAGGCGCCTACATGATCGGGGTCAAGAGAAAGCACCTTTTCAAAATGTTCCATGGACTCTTCATTTTTGCCTTGAGAAAGAAGGGTCCAGCCAATGTTGTAGTAGGCATTGGCATAACTTGGGTCTAAGGCCAAAACCTTTTCATAATAGGTTATGGCTTCATCGCTTCGTCCTTGGGCTCCAGCTACAATTCCAAGGTTATAATATGCATTGGTATAATTTGGCGCTAAAGAGAGAACTTTACGAAACTGTTCAGTCGCCTTGCCATGTTTTTCTTGGTCAATATAAATACCCCCGAGGTTAAAATAGGAATGAACATGGTCAGGATCTACAGAAATGGCGTTTTCAAACTGCCTGATTGCTTCATCAAACTTTCCCTGCTCTTTAGCAATGACTCCCAGATGATAACTGGCATTAGTATTGGCGGGCTGTTTTGCTAGTACCTTGAGAAATGTCTTCTTAGCCTTCAAGGTGTGTCCCTGTTCATATGAGGTGAGGGCAGATGATATGAGGTTGGTAACCCCACCTGAATGTTGCTTCTGAACCGTTTTTCTTTTTCTTGATGGTTTTGATTTTTTGCTTGTACGGTTTTTCTTCTTGTTAGCCATATTCTTACCTTTTGGAGCGTCTATCAGGTATTGTTGCCTTCCAACAACTAATGTTGTTCTCACCCTTCTCCTAAACCTTCGCCTCGGCCTCGGCCTCCACCCCAACCTCAGCCTTCTCCTCAAACCAACTCAAGAACCTGTCGGCTTCCTTTTCCTCTCCCATCGCTTTCATTGTGTCTGCATACTTGATTCCCACTGCAGTATCATGCGGATTATCGCAAAGAATATTATAGTAGAGTTTCAAGGCGTCGGTAAATTCGCCCAATTCGTAACAAAGACCACCCAAAGCCATCTTGGCCTCGAGACAGTCAGGATCAATGGAGAGCGCCTTTTCATAGTTCGCGACAGATAATTCGGTTCTGCCTGCCCTGGCTAGAATTTTCCCATAATTCAAGAGCCATCGCAGTTCATCGGGCACTAATTCAAGAGATTTTTCAACCAACGGCATTGCAGCCTCGATGTTGTTCCAGTCAAACTCGATCAAGCCCAAGAGGTGCAGGGCATTGGCATTTTCAGGCTCAACTGACAGAACCTTGCGGTAACCCTCGGCAGCCTCTGAAAGCTTTGAATTATTGTGTTCTGCAAAAGCCTGCTGGAATATTTCGTCAGTATTTGCTTTTTTCAACATAAATTCTTAACCTCAACCTTCGCCTTGGCCTCTGCCTCAGCCTTAGCCACACCCAACTCTGACATTACTTCTCATTTGCGTCTGCTCGTTGGAATGTGTTCGCCTTGAGCTCTCTTTGATCTCGGCACCAGAAAGCAATATCGGCAAAGTTCAGGGCAGGTCGTCCTTTTCTTTAACCTTTCTCGCCAATCAGGTGAGCCGATTTCAATACTGCCATAAAAGGGAGGAAGACCGTTAATGCGGCGGTAGAAAAAACCACCGACACAGCATGACCAAATGCGTCTCTTGCTCACGGCCTTGGTTTCCACTAGTGTGCACCCGTGTCTTGTTTTGATAGATTCGAGTGCTTCTTCAAAAATAGTAAAATCCTTCGGGGCATACCAAACATCCCAGAGGTTCGTTTCGGGCATGCTAATGATTCTAACGTTCTTCAGACCGGATTCTTTGATAACGGAAATTTCTGCATCATTCCTGTCAGGATAGTGGGAAAAATAGAAGTTGCTAATTCTGTCTTGTAAAGGCAACCAACGGCGCCAGTTATGCCCGTTAGACGTAATTCGCAAAACCGGTTTATCAAACTTCCCAACCCAGGTATCTATTATATATTCCAGATCGTTATAGAGGGTTGGCTCACCACCGGTTATAACCAGTTCATCTTCGGGCAAAAAATGGAGAAGGTTATGTTCCCAGTCCTGTCGTGTCATTTCATCTTGCCTGGCGTATCGGTGATTGGCCCCATGAGAACACTTGTTGCAGCCTAGATTACATCTCGTGGTCGGCTCGACTTCCAAGACCAAATCAGCCAAAGCCACCTGGGCCACAAGGCACCGTGGATCTATCGATAGTGCTTTCCGGTAGGTCGAGGCCGATGATTCACTTCTGCCCATCTCTGTCAAAATTTCCCCGTAGTTCAGTAGCCATGTCACATTGTTTGGCACTAGTGCGAGTGATTTTTCTACTAACAATATTGCCGGGTCATAATTCTTGTGTTCAAACTCAATCAAACCCAACAAGTGCAGGGCATTTGCGTTATTTGGGTCATTAGCTAGAACGGTTCTGTATGCTGCTGCCGCCTTATGGTAATGTCCGTTTTTATGCTCGGCAAAAGCCTGCGGAAACATTTCGTCAGTAGTTGCTTTTTTCAATATAATTCCTTAACCTCAAACCTTCGCCTCAGCCTTCGCCTTGGCTTTAGCCCCAGCCTCGTCCAACTCTGACATTGCTTCATCGACGCATGTGTTCGGGTATTTGTTCACCAGGAGCGTTATTTGTTCTTGCAACAACAAAACAATAGCGACTGAGTCTAGAACATGAGGTCATATTTGTTAGATTATCCCGCCAATCAGGCGAGCCGATTTCTATGCTGCCATAAAAAGGAGGAAGTCCCTTGAGGCGTCGACAAAAAAAGCCGCCAACACAACACGACCAAACGTGTCTCTTACAGACCGCTTTATTGTCTTTCAACGTACATCCTTTTTTGGCCTTCTCAATAATCCTATTTGAGATAGCAAAATCTTTCGGAGCATACCAGACATTCCAAAATTGGCCCTCAGGCATTTCAACAAGCTTAGTCTTAAGATACAAACTTGATTCCTTAACCTCTGAGATTTCTCTGTCATTTCTCCCTGGATAATGGGAAAACCAGAATGTGGTAATCATGTCTTGCAATGGTAACCAACGGCGCCAATTATGACCATTGGACGTAATTCGCAAAACCGGTTTATTAAATTTCCCAACCCAGGTGTCTATTATATATTCCAGGTCATTATAGAGGGTTGGTTCGCCCCCGGTAATAACCACTTCATCTTCAGGTAGGAAATGGGAGAGATTGTGTTCCCAGTCCTGCCTTGTCATTTCATCTTGCTTGACGTAACGGTGATTGGCCCCATGCGAACACTTGTCGCAGCCTAGATTACACCTCATAGTCGGTTCAATTTCAAATATCATCAACCATCCTTATTGCAGTACTAGCGAATACTATAATATGTAATTAATGTAGTAATGAACATCGCAAGGCTAACTTTTGGTTCCACGAACAAAACCACGACAAAAAGCTGAGCTTGTCGGATCTTCTGTTAATTTCCATCCTTCAACGTTGTGAAAACCAGCTGCTACTACCATACGCTGTAGGCATGACAACGTGGGAACCCACCAATTGGTTTCATTCTTTCCGTATTGGTTCTCGGGATAAAATTCCATAACCATTTGTTCTCCGGTGTAACCATGCCCTAGGCCGCCCTGATAAGGACTGTAGTCATCCAGAATGGCCGATTCGATGTATATTTCATGTCTGCAAATTGACGAGAGGCGGTCGAGTGCAAACAGCGGATAACGTAAATGATAAATTGTCCCAAAGAAGAATACAATATCAAAACCTCCAATTTCTTCTTCTCTTATATCATAGACAGACATTTGACTTCGCTTACAGTTTGAATCATTATGTCCTAATACACTGCGACAGAAATCAAATGTCTCCCAACCTTTCCTATCACCCACATTTGGTGCAAAGCTATCTCCTACGTGATCCGAAAAATCATCTATTGCCACTACCTCTCCAGCGCCTCTCTTGAGTGCTTCGAAAGTCCAGTATCCATCCCAGGCGCCAACATCGAGGATTCGTTTTCCTTCAAGATTACAAGGAATCCTGTAGGCTGATGGGGCATACGGGGCGCTACCTGGAGTAACCACGCCATATGGAAGATCGATCTTGTGATACCAAAAGGGAAAAGACGCAACTTTACTGCAAAGCTTTTCTTTGTCGGAAGAATAATTGTCAGGCACACCGTTTTTTTTTGAGTGATAAAGGACAAGCCCGTTGCCAGAGCATTTGAGTCCCTGGCATGGTTCATAAGATGATTCAGTCAGATACAAGGGAATGTTTCTATCAAGTGATTCATCCACAAGAAGGTATTCATGACGATGTGAGGAAAGGGCTAACCCTTTGAGAATATTCAAAGCATTTTCTCTTGCATTGAGCACCAACAAATCTACATTGTCTATTTCGAGTTCATCAAGGATTGAGGTAAGCGCGCGAGGATTACCTCTGGTGACCGCGGGGGCAGCTTGTGCCATAGGTTCATTGTGTATCACCCCAGTTTTGGCATCACCGTCCGCCGTGCAGTCATAATTGAGCACAGCAGCTCTGGGCCGGTTCAGCCTGCAGCGGGCAGCATTTTCGATGACCGGCTCAATCAAGATACCCTGCCAACCAGCTTTTTCAAGAGAGCGCGTGTAACTCTGGCTGACACCGTCACCAGCACCAATCTCGACAAACAATCCATCCCCAGTTGCAAGGAATTCTGCTAGTTTTTCATTTAGTTCGGCAATGTGATTACTTGGTTCACGGGGGGTATTTTCTGGAAATGCTTCATCTTTCGGGCACAGTTTTTCAACAGACAGGTTTTCTCCGTGGCGATTAGTTTCATCAGCTCTCCTGCGGGCGACCTGTTCTTCCAGTCGTTGTAGCATCTCATGGGCGTCGGAGAACTCCACGGTCACCGGCGCGTCTTCATTATCAGACATTTGTGCAAGTGCTGTATTTCCGGGTTGAGGTTCTGGCAATGGTTCCGCTGGTCGGGCGCTGGTGGGAGACAGTGGTTCAGTTTCGTGTTTAGCAACGCCTTTGAGTTCAGCTAAAAGCTGCCTAGCCCTCTGATGATCAGGCGCAACTGCGAGCAGACCCTCCAACGTCTTGATCGCCTCCTCTTTTAGTCCCACCTGCACAAGTGCTACAGCTTTGCCAAAGTTCAATTTTGTCAAGTTTGGGTCAAATGCAACAGCATGTTCAAACAGTTGCAAAGCATGGGCACTCTTCTGGGCATTCAATTGTTCAATTGCCTGATTCATGATCGCTGCGCTGTTAAGTAGTTGCATTTCCGAGGATTTATCCAAGTAGCCCGTTTCAAAAAGCCAAGCACTATAACGTTTCATCATTTCGTCTATCTCAGCTTTATCGAGTTCAGTACGCCACCGACCAGAGGCTCCGGCATTAGGTGATATGTGGTTCGGGTGCAAGAGGGTTTTCTTGTCGGAGAATTTGCGCAACATTTTGTCGACTTCAAAAGTGGATTTGTCGGTAAGATCCACATCCACATCATTTTGTAAATTCTTGGTTATCTTGGTTGCGGTTTCTAGGGAGCATTCCTTTGCAACTCTAGCAACAACATCCTGATCAGGGGTCAAGTTTAGGAAAGCAGCCAGTCCAGTAATAGCTTTTGGCAGGTCAGCCATAACCTCTTCGTATTTCTGGAAAAAGACATTTGGGATCCGCCTTATCAAATAATACCCGTTTACGGCGCCATCCAGCAACTCAAAAAGGTCCTCGCCCTCCCAACCCTGTTTAAGCTTGAGAGAAATTGCTACATCTCTAATATCTCTATATATGGAGCAAACTTTCATAGAACCGGCTGTAGTCAGTTTAGTAGCTCTGGGATGTAAGTTATGCATGTGAATAACATGATATAGATCGTCAGACTCCCAGTGCGCGTGTGCTGCCGGGTCGGAGAAGTCAGCGGCCACAAGACCACCTTCTCGCCTACCCACCCCCAGCTTTTCGACCAGGTTGCCAACAATATTGTATTGGAGTGTAGATCCAGACCTGAGTATGCCGTTGCAGTGTATTATCATGCTCTATTTCCTCAGATTAACAGTGACGGCTTCGTAAAAAGTCCATCTGCGGTGTTGTGCTTCATCTCTCGTCATTCCGACGTACGATAAGTACGCCTCATTCCTCAAGATTCGCACGCCTTGCATATGAACTTTTTACAAAGCCGTCTGTTTGTTGACTTTCTACGAGACCATGAACATTAAATCAGGTGATATCATGTTGAGAGGACAAGAAACTTCTCAAAGTGTTGGCTATGTATCGCCAACAACAAATTCATTGCTGCAATATGGGCAACACCAAAGACCTTTACACTTGACATATAAATATCTTTTACAATGAGGACATGCGAGACTAGTTCGACTAGTCTTGTAATCAAGGTTTATTTTTGCTTTTGAGGTCATTTTGCCCAAATCACGGCCAATTTCGTGATCTTTCCGCGGGTGATGAAAATATATATCGTCTATACTAACCCTCTCGTGCTTATAGCCCCACGATGAAAGTAATTCGAATATTTTATCAGGTTCATATCCAAATTGCTTTGTGTTCTCGGGACAATACTCAGACAAGATGTCAGGATGATATTGTTTTATTGTGTTTTCTGCTCCCTTTAGAACAAAAAGTTCGCAGCCCTCAGTATCAGTTTTGATAATGTCAACTTTATTAATCCCTACCTGGTGGGCAATTTCATCAATAGAAAATAATGGCACCATTATTTCCAACCAATCCTCAAAACGTTGAGGATTTCCTATGCATGCAAAACCTGAATCAATGCCAGACTTGGGATATTTTATGATGGCTGTACCTGTTTCATTTGACAAGGCAATCGGCAACGTGACGATGTTGGCTTGTAGATTATTCAACAAAATATTGTTGTTGAGAAGTTCATAGAGAATAGGGACTGGTTCAAAGGCAAAACAATCAATGCTGCTATTTATCTTGGCCAATAAACAAAAACTGCCTGTGTTTGCCCCAACGTCCAAGACGGTCGGTTGCTCAAATTCGAGAGTTCTTTCATAAAAGAATTCGAGGGTCAGCATGTCCCAAGCGCTGGGGACGCCATTTTTCGGTGCACCCTGCCAGGAACCACCAACATCAGGTGACCTTGGGTCAAGCAGTATTTTGGAATCATCAAGGAGTATACCTTCAATAGCACCACCCAGCTGGATCAGCAGATGGCGCACTGCCTCATTGTCAGGGAATGCGGCCAGTTCGATTCGGGCGTGAGAGACCGCCTCAGAAATCCGTCCTAGTTGGCCGAGGGCGACAGCACATGCCAAATGAAGACCAGGAATTTTCTGGTTAAGACCTAGGCCTGCTGTGAACATGCTAAGGGCTTGTTCATGCTCGTCTTCTTTCAAAAATTTCGTGCCTTCCTTAAACAAGCAGCCCAAAGTGCTTGAAGGCGAGTCATTTGTTAACTGGTATGTTGGCCGAGGCGAATGTCTCATAGATCCTAGCACACGAACTCCCCGTTGCACTGAGGACAACCCCAAGTACCTTGATGACTGACAAATACTGTTTGGGCGCAGTGGGGACAACCAATGGCAAAACGCTCTTCCCCGTCTTCATCATCGGGTGCAATTCCTTTGAGGCGAACAAGCATTTCTTGCGCCTCTGAAAACACAGGAACATCTTTTATGACGGAGCGTACTGATTCTTTTGCCAGACTGATATTGCCATCCTGCTCCGCAACCTGGGCCAAGTACCAGGATACCCGCCAGTGATCAAGGCCACGGTCCTTGGCGGCATTGAAATAGGCCAAAGCACTGGCATGTTGGCCGAGCTGTTGAAATACCAACCCCGCCCAGAGAATTAGGTAGGGGTCGTCTATATAGTAGTTGCTGTATTCAAGAATTCCACCGGTATCGCTGGCGAACATTACGCGAGGTGAAAGCCCAATTTCACGTTCAGCGTTTAAGAGTTCCGGGATATTTTGGGAATTCCGACTTATGACAAAATTCTGTGCTATGTTGGAATCCCCAAGCGCTTCAATAAACCTTTCTGAACCGGCATAGGCTTCCTGATATTGGTGGTCATTGACTAAGTCACTGAAATATATTGGTTGGTCAAGTAGACTTTTACATGGCTTATGTCCCCACGCACGCGTTCCTTTCGGGTTCTGCATCATTTTTTCGTAGATTGGATTAAGTTTTTTTGCTGCGTTTTCTGCACCGAAGATTTGCCGCGCATATTCCCTGCAATTAGCACCCATTCTTTGACGTTCTTCGGGGTGATGATACAAGTATTCAATTGCCTGCTTATATTCCAGTTCACTATGAACAACCAGACCAGTGTAATCGTTTATAACAAGTCGAACCGGCCCGCCATTCGGAAACACCACAGGGGGAATCCCGGCATACATGGCTTCTTGCAGAGTCAATTCGGCGGCAGCATAAGTCGTTTCACCTAAAGGGTAGCCAAAGACATCCAGTATTTCGAAAACTGGGGTAACGTCAGGAAGATAGTCGTTCAATTCAAATCTTTCCGCTTCGGGGAGTTGCTCTATCTGCTGTTTCAGTTCATCCTGGATGAAACCAGCTATGATGAATCTCACATTGGCAATGTCGATGGCCGCACTCATGGAGGCATAATTGGGGTGTATTTTGACGAAGTTCGCCGTACCTATATAACCCACGTTGAACGTATTATGGGGCTTAGGCTCAAAACCGTTAAGTCGCGCGAAGTCCGTGGCCCCGTAAACCATTCCAACTTTGTTTATTCTCTCTTCCGGCGATAAATTCAATATGGTCGGATGTTCATACGTGTAAGGGCTGCATGCCAAAGCAAAATCAGAAAAGCCAACGAGTTCCGGGGTTATTATCTGAGGTGCGTTCTGCCCGCCAACATGGAACCAGATCAACAAGCGCATTGGTGGGAGATCTGATCTCAAAAACTCATACATCTCGGGGGTGTTCCACCAACTTGCATGAACAATGTCGGCCCCGTCAATTTCACGAACGAGTGCTTCTCTGTCCTGGGGCACAACGACCCTCATGCCGATCTCTTCTGCCAATTCCAGGGCGACTGGATCCACCGGAAGAAGGGAGGCCACGCTGTGCTGAAAATTGCCAAGTTGTGATGAGTATTTCGCCAGAGCAATTAGAGAGCGAGGAGCCCCCCCCTTGCCAAGAGCCTGAATAATGTGGAGAATCTTTGTCATTTTTTCTCTCCCCTCCATCGTTAAATTAAGGTTCTTCTCCCAATTAGTTGGAGTCAAATAGGGGAAAACTGTGGATTTTAGATCAAAACAGAATGGACATCCGGTATCTCCGAAGGATATATGGTTTGACAACCAAGAAAAACCATACC
>SDBT01002077.1_pt1 | contig 35900 bp, 30 predicted proteins | sample 2277101 | NCBI WGS metagenome assembly SDBT01 (sample SAMN10404973, study PRJNA504765) | marine sediment metagenome | isolation source: marine sediment core GS10_PC15, 103 cmbsf | place: Arctic Ocean: Southern Knipovich Ridge | collected 2010 | reverse complement strand
CATCTATCATTAAATTTGGCGATGATCTTCCCAAGGAAGAATTAGATAAGTCATTTAACTATACAAAACTAGCCGATGTCTTCCTAATGATAGGCTCATCCTTAATAACACAACCAGCGGGGAGTTTACCAAGAATCGCTAAAAAGAACGGTGCTAAACTAATCTTCATGAATCGGGGGGAAACCGCTTTAGATCGATTAGCAGATTTAAGATTCAATGAGAATGCTAGTAAAGTGTTAAATGAAATTATAAAAAAAATTGTTAAAAAAGAGAAATCTCAATAAAATGAACTTGTCTAACGAAAAATCCCAAAAATCTTTACAAGAATTTAAAGTCAATGACATTATCACCTTAAAATTGGAAGGAAACAGTACTATCATTTATGTAGATGGTAAAGAATTCAAACATTGTAAATATTTATTATTAAGAATCCCAATTGATGAGATTGAAACATTTGAAACCATCGAATCTATAGATGAAGCCGCTGAAAGATTAGATAAATCGATGGAACGGGGAAGGAGAAACGTTGATGTTCCTCCATTTACTGAATTTTGGGGGCATTGTAGCAATCTGCAAGCATGGTCTGAGAATAATTATGACACGAGACTTCTTCATTCGAATCTATCTTTTCCTCTGCTAAAGAAATTGACCAAAGCGGGAGATATAAGGGCTCAAAAAGTTTTCAAGGATGAGATCGCTGAAAGGTTCTCAAGCGGTCATAATACAGTCATGAAATATTTGGCAGTCAGAGGATACCTAAGTTATCTAAATGAAGAAGAACTGAAAACATTATTTGAGACTTATAAAGCGAATCCTGAGAAGCTCTTGGAGGCTGCACCGCAATTTGCAATGATGATAATTAACTCCCTTACAACAAAAACACCTTTTCAATACATTAGAGAAGTGGTAAAGAGCATTCCAGCAGAAAAAAAAGCTAAATTCTTGGGGCTAATTGGAAAAAGCATAGCGAATGTAAAATTAAAACCGGTAAACTTTGAAACTCAAGTTCAAGTTCAGAAGTCAAAAGACTCTAATATCGATCTAGCAATAAAAGTATTTGAATTAGCAGCGAACAATCCCAATTGCCCTGATAAGGTGTATGAACTTTTACCACATCTTTATGGAACAAAAAATAGATGGGATAAAGCTATAACTATTTATGAGAAAGCAATTGAATATAATGGTATAAAACCATTATATATTACAGGTATTTTCTTGGCTGCATTTTATACAGGACGTCAAGATATTATAAATAAATATCTCGAACGATCTATTAAGAAATCAGAAGTTCTGGATGATCCGTATTCAATTTCAAATGTGATTTATGCTTTGAATCGAAAAGAAACAAAAGAAGCGAGTGAGACAGCCCTAAAACTAACAAAAAATTATTGGGCTAATGTGAAATACCCAAAAATTAGTCCAGAAACCTTGAATTCAGGAGTTCCAAGGATAATTACCAAGAATGTAGAAAAAAGAAGGATGATTGCTTCACTTTGGGTTAATAAGACTGATACTTTTATGGTGGCTGATATTATAAATGAAACTTTAGAAGAAATCGTAAATGAGATATTGAATAAACTAGACGAGATGCATCCTGCTATTTATGAAAATATCGCTTGGTATTTCCTAAAGAAAGAAAATATAAATGAAGCGATTCACTATTTGAAGGAGGCTAAAAGTAAATCACATCCCGGGTTTATGTCAATTAAAGAATCAAAATATTTTAAATCTTTAAAAGATAATCCAGACTTCCTTAAGATTTTTAATTAAATATTTTAAGAAAAAAAGAGGTGATGAGTTGGAAATGTCAATTGATTATGAAAATCTTGTCAAAAATTTGAATATACAGGAATCTCATATTTCTTCAATTATTATTGTTGAAAGTGAAAAAGAGATTGTGTATTCTTCAGAAAATTGGAATTTCGGAGAAGAATTAGCGGCAATTACTTCTACATGGGAAACTTTAGAGATAAAACCCATAATTATATTAGGAAAAAGATTTTCAACAGTACAAGTTACCCCAGAGCGTTTAATCGCGACTTCTCTAAGTAATAAAGGTCATTTCGTAGCGGCGAAAGATGATGAGAGGAAAATTATTACTATTTGTGATCCCGCAGGTGATTTGACCTCCATTTTTACAATACTTACAGAGACTTTGAGAACCGTGAGTACTAAAGAGCCTTACATGGATAAAGATGCTATTTTAGGAAAACCCATGGAACATAAAATTGACAATGAATATACACCACCAGAATCAAGAATTCTAACAGAAGAAGAAAAAATCGAGTTAAAGGCTAAAATCGATATAGCCGCCGAATGGATTATAGAATCTAAGAAATTAGTCTTCTTTACAGGTGCAGGACTCTCAACAGAGAGTGGTATTCCTGATTTTCGAGGACTAGATGGTCTTTGGACTAGAAAAGATAAAGGGCTTCGTCCATTACGACCACGCTCAGCGGCAAAAATAAAACCTAATTCAGGGCATTTTGCTATCGTAGAATTATTAAAATTGGGTAGAGTGGATTATGTTATTACACAGAATGCTGATGGACTTCATTCTGAATCTGGAATTCCCCTTGAAAAATTATCAGAACTTCATGGAAATAAATATTACATGGTTTGCTTAGAATGCAATCGAAAAATGACTTTCAAGGAAACAAATTGGGATCAAAGCGTGTGGGGACCTGCATTTAAACAGATTCCTTTTAAAAAAAGTCAACCAACTTGCCCATACTGTCAAGGAAGAATAGTCTCATCAGTCATTAGTTTTGGACAAAAATTACCTTATGATGTGTTATACGAGTCAATGATACGGTCTGAAAACTCTGATCTTTATTTTGTTGTCGGGTCCTCTTGTGTAGTTACACCAGCAGCAAACTTGATTCAACTGGCAAAAAATAATGGAGCTAAGTTAATAATTCTCAATTTAGGTGAGACACCTTATGATAAAGCTGCAGATATTAGATTTTTTAATAAAATCGGGGATATATTACCTCCAATCGTGGAAAAAATAAAGGAAAACCTCTACTAATTAATATTAATTAACTGAAATTTTATTGCTTCTGAACTACGAAATTCAAATTACAGGAAATAATCTAACTCGGAAATTCGTAAATTACAATTTCTATATGCGAAAGATGTTTGAAGTGCGCTGTAGACCTACCATGCGCACGTTCAATGTATCTTTTTATTATTCTTCCCCTGTGTGTTGCCGCATGAATAATCCTGCATTGATCAATATCTAAACCTTTATATTCTGCATTCGATTCCACAGATGCAATGATTTCATATATCCTAGCCGCTGCTTTTTGAGGAAATCGACCTGAATACCATTTAAATTGTTTTAAATCTTTTCTGTGCGCGCCTTTTTTTTTATATCGTCTAAAAGGGACTGATTGTTCTAATCGAATAACTTTCTCCAAAAATAATTTTGCTTGCTCTACTTTCATTCCTTTAATGACAGTACAAATCTCTCTTGATGGTTTTGGTTTTATCCTGACATCTCGACTTGATGCTTTTGCTAATCTCTCTGAATCGTAATTTTGTTCTATAAATGAATAACCCCAGTGAGGCACCTTATCTCAACTCTTTTTTTTTATAATTATTTCAATGGAACATATTTCGAACTTCTTGTGGCTCCAATTCCAGGTGATCCATGTTGAACTCGTCTTCGAGTCAATGAAAATTCACCTAAATAATGGCCAATCATTTCTGGTTTTATTTCGACTATTTGAAATATTTTTCCGTTGTATACCCCAATTTTTAAACCAACCATCTCGGGAAAGATAATCATGTCTCTTACATGTGTACGCGTAAGTAAATCTTTTCCTCGCTTCTTAGCTCTGTATGCTCTTCTTAATCTCTCGAGTAATTTCTTTTGCCTTGGAGGTAATCCTCGTTTTAACGAACGTCTTGCTCTTGCTGGTAAAAGCTGTATAAATTGATCCATATTCATTTTCTTCAATTCGTCTAATATGTATCCCCTATATTTGAATCTTAATCTATCTAGCTCTGCTTTTGTGTCTAATTCTTCTTCAATTTCTAATTCTTCCTCATTATCTGGTTCTAAATCTACTTTTATCTTTTTCTCGGAATCAATTTTTTTTTCTGTATCATTATGAGAATTTTCTTCTATTTTTGCTTTCTTTCCTTCATTAGGTTGTTCATCTGGAGCCATTTTTTAACCAGTCTGCTTATTCCATTTATTTTCTTCTTTAAATTTTTTCTTATATAATTTATTACTGTAAGGATTTTAGTCTTATATTAAATTTTAACTTTTAGATTAAGCTTGTAAAAATCAAAAAACTTATAAAGCTTAGATATGACTTTTTGAAGAAAATCTCCCAATTCTTTAAATCTTAGTAAATACACTGCTTTTTAAATGACTTTTATATTCTTAGATAAAAATTATTTGTAATGATTTGGATTAAAAACACGTTCTATGTCATTTTCATCGAATTTCCCACTCCATCTTTCTTTTATAACAACAAAACTGTTTTCCCCTTTATTTGGGTTAATTATAGAATGATATGTATTAATTGGATTTTGAAGTTTTGTACCATTTCCTACGAAATATTGCACCTTATTCCCATTAATTATAATTGGTTCGCCTTCCAGAATTTCCCAGAATTCATTTCTATACTTATGAATTTGAATTGAAAGTCCATATTCTGGTTGAACAAATATTAAGTTATAATCCGGATATGTAAATTTGAAGCTATACCACTTTGGTAGTACATCAATATATCCTTCGGATATATCATATCTTTCTTTAAATATTTCTGGTTCAAGATTAATTTTCTTTGCAGACTCATATTTAAAGGGATCATAGATAATTTTATGTTTGTATATATCCTGATTATAAATGATATTAAGTGGATTTTTTCCATTATTTATTATCATGTAATAAGATTTTGGCTTAATTATTAATTCTGATCTCGTAATTCCTTCGGTAATAAAAGATGCTCCATTAATTAGAAATATATCATTGAAATTATTTTCTGTTATTCCAATTCTTAATTCTTGAGAAGAATTTCTTCGCAACATGGTACTTCTTTGAGAATGAACTTTTTCTTTGGCCATAATAAAAACTCCTTTTAATTAATAAGCATATTTGATTCCTTTAATTTTTTTTCAATTTCATTCAAATAAGGCATTGATTCTTGAGCTCCTTTCCGAGTTACTGCAATTGAAGCGGCAATAGTTGCATATTTAACAGCATTTACAATTGTCTCTCCTTTACTTAATTTACTTGCTAAAACACCAATAAAACAATCACCAGCTCCAACTGTATCGATTGCTTTCACTTTCAAAGCGGGAATTTCGATAATATTATTTCCTTCTCTAGAATAGATAATACATCCTTTTTTTCCCAATGTTGTTATAATATATTTTAACCCGAAATTGGAAATAATTTTTGATGCATGGTTAATTTTCTGCTTATTTTCTCCAATTAAATCATTAAAACCTAAAAGTGAATGTAATCGAAAAAGTTCTCCTTCGTTTGGAATTATTATATCTACTTTCTTTAATATTTCAAGAGGGATTGGTTTTAATGGAGCAGGATTTAATATTTTGATAGCATTTCCTTCAGATGCGATAGTAAATATTTCTTGAATAGTTTCCAAAGGAATTTCCATTTGGACAATTACAGAATTAGCATTTTTTATAATTTCAAAGTTAGAACGTATTTCTTCAGGGCTTAATGTAAAGTTTGCTCCAGGAGCGACACTAATCATATTTTCCCCATTTTCATCAATCAATATAAACGCAACACCACTATGTTCCTTAGGATCTCTGATTATGTGATCCATATTAATACCCTCTTTTGTTAATCGAGAAACCATCTCATCACCAAAGGAGTCAATTCCAATTTTCCCGATGAAAGTAGTATTGGCTCCTGATCTAACAGATGCAACTGCTTGATTTGCTCCTTTTCCTCCTAAAAATTGTTCAAATTTCCCACCTGTAACTGTTTCGCCAGGATTGGGAAACTTTTTAGAATAAATATTCAAATCCATATTACTTGAACCAATAATTAGAACATACTTAGTTTCTTTGAGCATAAATTAGGTATATAACTTCATTTGCTTTCATGATTTTTTTAATTCTCTATAATCTATTTGTGGATAATTATAATATTTTTTTTACGATCATCAACTTTGATCGAATGGTTTTAAATTAAGAAGGTTCTTTTTTTTAAATTTTCCATCGATATCATTATAAGATTTATTTTACGATCATATAGTTTTGATCGAATGGTTTTAATTAAATAGTTTTTTAAAAATAATATTAAGCAAAATTTACATGCTTATTATCAAACACAATAAAACTCAAATTAAAAAGTATAAAGAAATAAAAAACATTAAAGAGTTGAACTATTATCGCAAAAGATAAAATAATTGGAGCAATCGTTATGCTCGTTGGAATCGTAATCGCGATTCTTTATACCATGGGCTCACTTGTCGATCTTCTATTTGATACGATCTGGAATAAACCAGATTGGGATAATTGGACAAATATCTTCGGAATTGATTGGCTCGATTGGAGATTATTTGTGGTTGCACCTATGTGGCTCTTAGTTTTACTTATCTCAATCATAGCAATCTGGATTGGCTACAGCATGTTGACTACGCCAGCTCCAGTTCCTTTGGAAGAGTTAGAAGAAGAGTTAGCTGCTGAAGAGGCAGAAGAAAGCAAAGAAGAATAAGCCTAAAATTAACATTTTTATTTTTTTTTAAATTTGTATAACTTGTTAGTTTCTAAAAACTTAAGCTCTATTAAGATTTAACAACCTAACCTCATTTCTTTACTATTAATTATCTATTTTTGATATCTCCTAATAAAAAACCTTGTTGTATTTAATCTTTGGTGACGATAACATTTCAGTTATAATAATGAATGAAGAGGAATTTTATTGTCGGATAATACACTGTCTTGAGAAAAGCACGGAAACATTGGCAAGCTATATGTTAAGTAATCTTAAATATTTTTTAAATGGGATAAAAGATAAGGAAGTGGTGAAGAATTGCATAATTATCATCCTTTCTTATTTTAATGACCATAAAATTATAGCAGACTATAAGAAAGGCATTGAAGTTAATATTTTAAAAAATCGACAAAAAAAAGAGGCTCTGAAAATCTTACAAAACGAGTTTTTATCCAATTAATATTTCTTTTTTTTTTATTTTTATCAAATAAATACACTTTGCTGTCTATGTTCATGTAGAGCTCTGAAAATCTTATAAAACGAGTTCATGTAGAGGGATAATTCTATGTTTAGATTATTTTGCAGAAACCAACTTGAAAATTTATTTTTCTTTAAATAGCTCTATTTTAAACTACATAAAAAAACAGAAGTGAAACAGATGAAAAAAGAAGTATATGAGAAAATAAAAGATGAACTGATTTAAATCTAAAAGTCTAGTTGGCACAATTCATTCTTTGATACTATTGCAACTTGAATATAAATCTGTTTTTCTTAAGTTTGTTTTTTTTGAAAGTTTCTATTCTTGACTAATTTTTCTCTGCTCTAGCTAATTCTGCTTTTTTATCCATTATTGCCCTATAAGCAGCTACTGTATTTTCTGGGGGGTTAATTTCTTCTTCCTTTTTATAGAGTTTCATAGCTTCGGAAGTGCAAGTTGGAACGCAAACTCCACATCCAATACATCTTTTTTTATCAACTTGAGCAATAGCATCTTCTACATGAACAGCATCCATATTACATCGATCTACACAGATTTCACAACCTGCACATAAATCAGGATCAGCCTCTGCATAGAAATTTGTAGCAAACAAAAGTGCGGGTTCAGAATATCGTTGCTGATTAGTTAGCACTCCACAACAACAGCCACAGCAAGTACACATTGCAAATGGTTTCTTAGAATTACTTGGTTGAAGTACTAATCCATCTTCTTCAGCTTTTTCTATGATTTTAAGCGCTTCTTCTTTTGTTATCTCTCTCGCAAGCCCTCTTTCAATAAAAGATTTAGCAGCAGTGCGAAAAGAAAAACAAGATTCGAGTATTTTCGTTTTTCCACATGGTTCACCTATTAGGGCCTTACCCTTTCTACAAATACATTCAGCAACAGCAATAGGATTACCAATATTATTAATCATACTTCTCAAATCATCGTATGTTGCAATTGATTGTTCAGTTTCTACGGTTTGTTCTAAAGGGATTGTCCGTAATTGGGGAATACCTGTCACGTTAAATTCATCCCAAAATACTTCTTTCATATATTGCTTAGCATCATGAACAAATTCTTTTGTAAGATGATTTAGTTGGTATTCATAAAATCCGATTACAAATGGAGCAAGTCCATAATATTTTTCTTCAATATCTCCATCTTTTCTTGTTCCACGATTGATTAGACCCTTAAAATACATCTCATCTAACTTTTGTTCAAGCTCATCAATAGAGATTCCTGTTTTTTTTATCTTTTTAAAAATCCTTTTTAGTGGTTCTGGCTGAAATTTTAACTTAAGTGCTATTTCCCCCTGTTCGGCAGTGAAGAGGTGTTTTAAAACACGCAATTCTAAACCCGATTCTGCTGCAGGATAACCAATGGGCATCTTATCTAAATAATTTGCCAATTCTTTATAAATATCATAATTCAATTCTGCCATATTTTATACCATTATCGTATTTATTAATATTTTATGCTATACAATTCTATTGTTAAAAACTATAATGATGAGTTAATTTAGAAAAGCTTGAATTTACTTCAAAAGATTGAGAATTTAACCGAAAAAGATGTTAAAATAATTTTAATAAAGAAGAAAAGTGGTTGTTTTTTGAATCTAAAGATATATGACGTCATATACATAGGGGTTTAGAGAAAAGTCCAATGAGAACATGTGAAGTTTCGCGCTGATGTAGAAGATGTCTAGTTTCAAGTTCTCGATCTTTTCTTTTTTTTTCAATACCCCATTATCCCATCAATTAAGCTTTTAAAAGAACTTGGCAATTAAGTTAATTGATTATTTCTTAAATTAAGAATTTGAATTGATTTTAGCTTGAGAAAGGATTTAGAGAAAGGAAGGCTGATGTCTATCTTAAATTTAAATCGGGTAAACATGTTGTAGTAGAGGTTCAAAACTCTTATATAACTCTTGCTGAAAACCATTTACATCGAATTTATGTCTGTAGAGCATATTATGTAAACATTAAATCTAAAAAGGGTTTGATTTTATTAATAGAGAAAATTCTTTCAAAGTTTACAAATCTAATCAATCAACAATCAATTATTTAATTCTGTAGATTTTTCCATGATTTTTATCTACTTTCCTTTTTTCATGAAGTATTTTTTTTCTCTTTGTTATAGCCTGATATAATTCTGTGATATTATTAGGTGGTATTAATTCTTCTTCTTTTTTTGTTAAAAATCGTGCATTTTCGGGGCAGGTGGGGACACAAACACCACATCCTATACAATAACCTAAATCAACTTCGCTAACTCCGCTTTCATTGATTTTGTTTGCATCCATATGGCAGCTCGTAACACATGTAGCGCAACCTGAACATAAATTTACGTCAATTCCTACAAAATAATTTGAATTAATATATTGTACTGGATTTGCATATTTTTTAAGATTGGTAAGTAACATACAGGAACATCCACAACAACAACATATCATAAATGGCTTTTGGGCATTACTCGGGCAAATAACCATTCCCTTATCTTGTGCCATCCGCAATACTTCAAGTGCTTCATCTTTTGTAATCTCACGACCTTGCTCAAGAAAAATCCTTGGATTAACACCAATTGAAATACAAGTTTCCTTTGGATGATCACAACCTTTTCCTTGAACTTCTTTTGATTGCCTACATATACAGGGGCTTAAATATAATGTTTTATCAACATTTTCTATAATAGCTTTAATCTCATCAAAGTTAGAAACATTATATTCCAAACTAATGCTTTTCTCTATAGGAATGGTTCTCATTTGTAAAATACCATTTTCTAACATCGCAGATATGAACCCTTCATCCATGTATTGGTCAAAATCTTGACCAAATTCCTTGGTAACTCTGTCTATTTGATAATCCCAAAATCCTACTGCCAAAAAAGCAATAGAAAAGTAATTTGTCCCATCCCTTCTACGAATCCAATTTATTGCCCCTTTTTTAGCCATTGTCATTAGAGCTTCGGAAAATTGTTCTAAAGTCCAACCTTGCTTTTTAAAAGGTCGAAACATTGCTTTAGGTTCTTGAGGAATCAGTTTCAAATTTAAGGCAATTTCTGCTTCCTTGTGAGTAAAAAGATGTTTAAGTATATTTAGTTCGACTCCGGATTTAGTCTCAGGATAATCAATTGGAAGAGAATCTAAATATATTTGAAGCGATCGATAAACATTATCTTCACTATTAGAACTCATAATTAAAACTAAATTATTGATTTTGTAAAATTAGATAATTTTAGATAATTAAATAGGAATATAATTATTGTTTTAAATCTTTCTCAATAGGTCAATTATTTAAATATTTGTAGAAATCAGAGGTTTCTTTTATTCTTATATAACCTAATTTTAAATGTAGCACCTTTATTTCTTCCATCTGAATCAACTAAAATTTCTCCATCATGTAACTCAACCAACTCCTTTGAAATGAATAAGCCCAGACCAGAGCCCTCGGTATCAACATCCAATCTTTTTCCATGTCTTTCAATCTTTCCAAATTTCGTGAATAACTTATTTTTTTCATCTTCAGTTAGTCCTACACCTGTATCTCTTATAGAAATTTCAATATATTCATCATTCTTATTTATATTTAGATAAATTTTACCATTCTTTGGCGTGTTTTTAATTGCGTTTGTTAAAATATTCATTATTACCTGCTCGAACCTTATTTTATCAACTTCAAAATCAATTTCATGAGGGAAATCCAAATAAATTGAAATATTCCGATTATTTGACATAAAACTGAGATCGGCAACACAATCTTCCATTATTTTTACGATATCTTCTTTTTTTTTATTTAACTCTAAACTATCCTCCTCTAATCTTGAGATATCAAGTATTCCTTCGATTAATGTTTTTAATCTTTTGCTTCCCTTGGAAATAATCAGATTATGTTCTAATACCTTCTCGGACATATCATCCTTATAAAAATTTAAAAGAAGGTGCGATGCGCTATTAATTGCATTTAAAGGCGTTTTTAATTCATGAGAAATTCTAGTAATTAAAGATTTTTTAATCCTGTTCAACTCAGCTAATTTTAAGTTTTCTTCGATAATCAATTTTTCGGCTCTTTTGCGCTCTGTAATATCTTTAATAAAAGCCATAGCACCTTTAAATTTTCCATTTTGATCAAAAATCGGAGAACTGCTTAGAATTGTATAAATTTTATTACCATTTTTATGAAGAAATTCAATTTCTTGCTCTTCTTTTATTCCATCTTTTCTATTATTTAATTTTAGTTTTGCTTTTTTTACTTCATTTTCTTCCATAAATGCATATAATGATTTTCCATTCATTTCTTTAATAGTATATCCTAACATTTCTGCCATACGTGGATTTAATAATGATGTGTTTGCATTTTCATCAAAGACCCAAACTCCTTCTGTTGAGTCTTCGATTAGCCGTCGATATTTTTCTTCTGATTCTCTTAATTCTTGAACTTTTCTTTCCAATATTTTATCTTTCTCAATTAATTGTAATTCTGCTTCTTTGTGTTCTAAAATTGCTTTTAAACGGTCAGTTATATCATTTATTAATAACTCCTCTTCTTTTAGAAATTGATAATCTTCAAGATAATTAACCTCAAGAACTAATTCTTTCATATTTACTTCAATTTTGGACGTCAATTTCCATTTAGTTTTTTTGTAATTCTTTGTTTTAAACTTTTTTTGATCATAAAAGATTATTGTAGACGTTATTTCTGGATACTGCCAAGCAGATGGGATTAGATTTAGAGTTCCTTCAAAAATTTTTTCAATCGAAATATCTTTTGTTTCAATAAGGCTAGATATTCCATATAAACATTTAAGTTCTTTAACTCTTTCCTTAAGTTTATGTTCGGATTTCTTTAATCTATTTTCTGTCTCCCTTTGCTCGGTGACATCTCTGGCGATTGTTGAAGCCCCAACAATGTTTCCTTCTCTATCCTTAATTGGAGAGATGGTTAAAGAGACAAAAAGCTGTGTTCCATCTTTTTTTGTACGTATGGTTTCAAAATGGTCAATATGTTCTCCCTTTCTAATTTTTTCAATAATAAGCATAATTTCATTTAATCGATCGGGTGGGAAAAGAATGGAAATTGGTTGACCTATAATTTCTTCGGCACTATATCCATAAATTTTCTCAGCGCCCTTGTTCCAACTAAGGATAGATCCATCTAACGTCTTACTAAGGATCGCATCATCTGAATTTTCCACTATACTTGATAATCTAGCCTGTACTTCTTCTGTCTTCATTTGATACATGCACACCTTTTTTTAATACATCAATTTTCTCGAGAATTTTTAATACATCTATTTTCTCGAGAATGCTGAATTTGGTCAAAATTTGCTTTTCAACCTTATTAATATAAATCTCTTATTTAAAGTTTTATTTATGGATAAAAACGAAGTTATTTTCTTAGAATTAAAAAGGGAAAAAAAATATTGAAGAAAAATTCTTTTAATCATCATAAATTTCTTTCAAATTTACATATTTTCTACTTTATAAGCAAAAATTCTTCCATTCTCATGACAACTAAAAATTAAACCTTTTTCTATGAAGAACTGAATCATATTTGTACAAGAATCATTATTTATTTTATTTAATATTTTTCCAGTTCGCTCTTCAATAACTAAGACTTCTCCTCTAGTAGTACCAGCAAGAAGAAAAACTTTCTCATAAATTTCTATAACATCCAAGAACTCGATATTAAATCCCTTTAATTCCCAAATCACTTCGAAAGTTTCATTTAAACAAATAAGTCTTGATGTAAATTTTATATTTTCAAGAGGTATTGAACTATTAAAGTGAGCAAACGAGTAGGAATTTATAATTACTTTATTATGTTTTAGAAAAGGGTAAGATATGCATTTCCATATGTAATCATCAAATTCTATAGTTTTGATCTCTTCTTGAGCCTCTTTATCTACAATATGTAATTTTTTGTCATCCCCTCCACATATTATCACTGGACCATTAATTGAATTTAGATAAGTAATGCAGCGTATTTTATCAGAATATTTTTCAAACCAAAGCAGTTTTCCAGTGGTTGCATCAAAGACTCTAAAACTTCCATCATTTCCGCATGCAATTATTTCTTTTTTGCCTGGATTTCTATGATCTGTATAAACAATCGCATCTCCTATACCATCTTCAAAGATTTGGCCCCATACTAAATTACCTTCTAGATTCTTTAAGACTCTAATCGTTTTATCAAGAGAAAACACAATTACTTCATTTTTATTATCAAGATTTAAGTCGTCGATGAGTATTCCGCTAATAGAGGAACCTAATTTGTGGTTCCAGAGAGAATTCAAAAAATAAGTCTTATTGCATCTAAAAGTTCTTAAATATCCATCCATACCGCCTAAAATTAATTCATTTGTGCCATCTTTATCAATATCATATATTTCCAAATGCCAAATGGGTGAATTTTTCGAAATTATTTCTTGATTTAATAACTCACCTTTTAAAGATAGGATTAACAATGTTCCGGTTTCAGTATATGCAACAACTTCTACTTGTCCATCATCATTAATATCCCCCAATTTAATTCCAAGAATGGGTTCATAATGTTTAAAACTCCAGAGTTCTTTAACTTTCAAGGTTAACTAACAGTTTGATATTTAAAAATTTGTTTTAAATTTTAAAAATAATAAATAGTTGATAACTTTTCTCAATAAAAACGAAATTTATATTTTTTATATTATTATCAAATATAGATTTATAATACTGTTATTTAAATATTTAATAGGTGTAAAAATTGGACTTTGAGATAAAGCTAAATATGGATGCCTGCACAGGATGCGGTACATGTTACGAAGTTTGTCCTTCGGAGTGTTTTGGTGAACCAGAAGGCGGTAAAGTTAAAGTTCTAGAAGATAATCGTGAAGATTGTGTTGGTTGTCGAGCATGTGAAACCCAATGCCCTGATGAAGCAATCGAGATAATAGAAAACTAAATTTAACGAAATAACAAGTCGATTATTCTTTTTTTTTTTCCTTTTTTATTAAATTTTTTTTTAGAATTCAAATTATATGATTATTCTATTTAAAGATTGAATATTTAAAAGGTGCGAAAATTGGAATTTGATAATAAAAATTGATCAAGATGCCTACACAGGATGCGGTACATGTTATGAAGTAAATTTTCCCCTTTTTTTCTATAAGTTACGGTTACGAATAAAACTGAAAAATTTATAGAGAATTCATAAAAAGTTATAAATTACCATAATAATATTCTACCACATTTCTTGCAAGTTCCTTCATTCATTTGCTGATTAATACAATTTTCGTGGTATGGAGTATTACATGGTTGACACACATATATTTTTCCACTATATTCACCAAAATCATATCCACAATATATACATTTGCTAGCAAAAGAGAAATTATTACTATTAACATCTGCCTCAATTATTTGGGAGGTTTCTGTTAATCCACTCCCTCTTGTTGCTGGTGTTAAATAATTATCTTGTTGAGAAGGGGAGCTTAAATTTGTTTCTGAAGGTGTTTGATAATATTGTTGTTGAGGTTGAGGTGTTCCCAACTCGGAAACATATCTGGGTGTTGGTGGTTTTGAAATACCCATTTTTTGAGAAATTTTTTCATCTAAAATATTAGTTAGAATTAAAGCAGAAGCATATTTACCACGCAACGCACCTTTCTGCAAATGAGTGTGGCTTATCATATGTATAACTCGCCCTCCCATTTTTCCATAATCAAATTCTACTAATACAGGAGATTCTCCCCATTTATCTTGTAGTTCATACGAATTGATTAATACTCTTACATCCTGATAGTTTACAACTTGTATAGGAAACGATTTTGTTTCTAACCACCACCGAAATTCATTTTTTTTTGTATTTTTCACTGATTGTTTTTGCCATTTACTTTGTTGAATTTCACTCAATACTCCATCTAAAAATGGATGATCCGGTAGAACAATTTGACAAGCAACAACAGCATCAGCAGTTTTACCTCTATTCCATCGAATAAAACCAGGAAAAATATTTTCAATAATACTCTTAAGGGCCCAATCAGTAGTCATTAACCAACCACCATTCATAACAAAATCTTTAATTTTATGATGCGCAGCGTGTGGGAGATCACTACCGGGGCATCCTATAAGTACTACATCATATTGAGACAGGTCTTCTTTCATAACTTCTTTTTCTCTTATCACTTTCTTTAATGATGCATACATATGCTCAATTACTTTCTTAGGTTTTTCATATCTTCCATTTATGGCAAGAATTTTTCCGTGTTTTTCAACAGCTTGTACTATATCTTTTTTATCTAGCACTTCCATTTTGCGCTTCTTTACTTCAGAATAAAGGTCTTTCCAACTCATATAATCAGCTTTAAAATAAAATTATAAGGAATCTTATGTTAATTTATAATTATTATAAATAAATTAATATATATATTTTGATTGGAAGGGATATCTTTGCTAAATTTAAAAGATTTAGGACAGCCTATTGAATTCTGGAAATATTTTGAACAAATTTCTAAAATCCCTAGATGCTCTGAACATGAAGAGAGAGTAAGGGATTTTATTAAAAAGGAGGCAGATAGATTCGAATTTAAATCTCAAGTTGACACCACTGGAAATCTTGTGGTACGGATTCCTGCGAGATCAACACAAACTTCAAAAGGAGTATTACAGTGCCATTTGGATATGGTTTGTGAAAAAAACACATCTATCAGCCATAATTTTTCAAGAGATCCCTTGAAATTAAAAATTGAAGAAATTGATGATGAAAAATGGCTTTCAGCTGAAGGAACTACGTTAGGTGCAGATAATGGTGTAGGAATATGTTATCTGTTAGCTCTAATGAAGAAAATTCATAAAGGAGGATTAAATTTTGGCTCATTAGGTTTAGATTTATTATTTACTGTTGATGAAGAACAAGGTTTGAGGGGTGCGTTTGGAATTAGTGAGGATTTTATTGATGGACAGTTCTTAATCAATTTGGATTCTGAAGAAGATGATGCCGCAACCATTGGGTGCGCTGGAGGTAAAGTTACATTTTATTATATAAAGACAAATACTTTTAATGTAAATGAAATTGAAGAAAAATTTATCCCAATAAAGGTTTTTGTATCTGGATTAATAGGTGGACATTCTGGAGTAGATATTCATTTAGGAAGAGGAAACGCGTTAAAAATTATAAGTGAAATTCTTTGGAAATTAAACAAAAAATATCAAATTCATATTTGCTCTATAGAAGGAGGAAATAGAACAAATGCGATACCCCGTGAAGTTATCACCACTTTCTACATTAAAAAAGATAAATTTTCAGAGATTACAGCTTATATAATGACTCTATTCACGGATATAAAAACCATTTTTGAAGGTATTGAATCAAACTTAGATTTATCAATTAAAAGTTCAGAGGACTGTGTTGAAAACAAAGTTATATCAAAAAAAGTTCAAGATGAATTATTAAATATTATGTATCTAATACCTAATGGCCCTCTCTCGATGCATCCTCGAATTAATGGGTTGGTATTTACATCCACTAATTTTGCGGCTATAAAAACTAGAGATGATGACATAGAAATCAAAGTAAGCCAAAGAAGTTTAAGTGAATATTTTAAAACTGTAATTTGGGAAAAATTAAAGACTTTATTAGATTTAAGCGAATTAGAAATTACTTACATAATTGATAGCGAATATCCTGGGTGGATCCCGAATTTTAAATCAAAACTTCTAGCAAAATGTAAAGAAACCTATGATGAATTATTTAACGAGGATTTACAAATTAAGGCCGTTCATGCTGGTTTAGAGTGTGGAATTCTGAAGAAAAAATTCCCCCAGATGGAAATGATCTCAATCGGACCGACTAGTGAAGGTGCTCATTCTCCCGATGAACGTTTACTTATTAAATCTGTTGAAAAGGTTTGGAATTTCTTAATAAATTTACTAACAAAAGTAAAATGAAATATCCAATTTTATTTAAAATTATTTGAAAAACTTAATAAATTTAAATTAATAATTATTCCATAGCACTATGCAGAAGCAGAGAAGACCCAAGAAAGAAGAAATTGTTGGTTCTGAGACAGTATTAGAGAAAATTAAAGGGAAAACACCTTGGGTTTTTGGGAAATCATTAAGGAAGCCAAAAATATATTTTCCAAGATTAAAATTACCAAGACTATCTCTCCCTATGCCTTCAAGAACTTTAACTATTCTGGCTATTTTTATTGTGTTATTTGTACTTCAAACAGGTGTGGTATATTTTATAGCAAGAAACCCTACACCTCAAGCGTTAGGTGCCACTCAAACAGGAGAACCATTGTTTATATATCCTGGACTTCATGAAAGTTTTATCCTTGAAGGTATTGTTGCTTCAATTTTAATTATTTTTTGTTCGATGGGATTCATTTTTCTATATCAAGCATCTAAATATGTATATAGCAAAAAAATGGCAGTAAGTATTTTGGCTATTGGTGTTATGATGATAATTGTAACCTTTATATTACTCCAATACATGTTAGATGAAAAATTATAGATATTTCAACCTTTAGATTCAAAAAATAAATATTTTATTGAACTTTACAAATTCCTATTTTCTCTTTATTTTCAATTTCTTTATTAAGATCTTCATTTCTTCATCTATTTCAGGATTCTCAATATCTATTCTAAAGATTTGAACTGAAAGATCCAGTAATTCTTATTATGTGTACTAATTCTCATAACAAATGAAATATATAATTATTAAAACAATATAATAAAAAAAAGAAAAAAGTTTTAAAAAAATAAAATAAAAATTTATATTTATTTAATTCTATGCTCCCACAAATGCTTTATAAGCTGCTTCATCTATTAAATTTCCTTTTTCAGCATCAAAATTTGATGGTTCAATTTTGAAGAGCCATGCTGCAAATGCGTCTTCATTTATCTTTTCAGGCTCATCCATCAAATCAGAATTTATTGCTATTACCTTTCCAGAAAGGGGGCTATAGATATCACCAACAGCTTTTGAAGATTCTACAGTACAATCAATAGGATCACTTGCAGGTTCATCTCCGTCCATCTTAACTTGTTCTAAGGTTGCATCTTCAAGCCCCTCTACATCAACAAAACTTATTTCTCCAAGTTGCTCTGCAGCAAAAGGTGTAATTCCCACCTCTTTAGATCCATCATCAAACCATTGATGTGTTTTAGTAAACCATTTAGTCAATATTATCTATCTCTTTAATAATTATTTTATTGAATTGTAATTATATTGAATTAAATAAGAAGTTTTTATTAATAAAGATAATAATTTAAAATGCTATTTAAGATTTAATTATATTGAGTTTTTAGGAAAATATGGATTCTAAACTAAAAGAACAACTGAATTTTTATCTCGAATATAAGGACTGGTATTTTAGAATTATTAATGATTTTAAGTTTGATTATGAAAAAGATTGTAAAGCAAGAGATTACTTAACAAAAATTTTAGATTCCAAAAAAAATGAATGGAATCTTGAGGAGATATTATTTTCCTTTAAAAAAAGTTTACAAGAGAAATCCTTTATTTTAATCTATGGTTGCGGGCCCACTTTAGAAGAGACAGTAGAGTGTCTACTAGAGCACAAAGGAAAAGATATTTTTAAAACCAGTATTAATTTGGCAGCAGATGGCGCCTCGGTGTTTTTAAAAGAAAAATCAATTCCAATTAATGCAATTTTCACTGATTTAGACGGAATTACTATTAATGAATTTACTTACCCTAAATTTTTAATTATTCATGCCCATGGTGACAATATTGATAAGATAAGATTCTTCAGAAAGAGTATAATTCGATTCAAAAAAGTAATTGGAACAACACAGGTAGAGCCGAATGTAAATGTTATTAATCCAGGAGGATTTACAGATGGAGATAGAATTCTTTTTTTTTTACGCGGTTTATTAGCACCATTTCATAAATTGTTTCTTATAGGTATGGATTTCAAAAATGTAGTTGGAAAGTATTCTAAATTACATTTGGAGAAAAATCAAGTAGGAAACCCAATCAAGCAAAAAAAACTCCATTACGCAGTTGAGTTAATTAATTGGATTAAGAAAAAAATAAAAAATGAAATCTATTTTATTAATTCTGCATTAAGAACTAATAATTTTACAAATCTTTCTATTAAAGAATTTATAACTAATTATATTAAATATTAATAAAATCTAGATTTCATAATCTTGAATTCCTGCTGAGGTTATTTTGTACTGTAATTTCTTTTCAGGAAGATTGAGAGAATTTACTATATGAATATATCTTTTATTTTCATTTTTATATTCTAAAAAAATATATTCTGAAAAAAAATGATTTAATAACTGATTTCCAACAGGTAAAACAGGAATTACAATTTCTTTACCTAAATTTGAAGTGACTTGTGCCAAGACTATAGTAATTAGATTGTATTTTTTTGTAAGCGTATTAATTTCTATTAGAATTTTTAAGAATCTCTTCTTTGTTTTACTGATAGAGAAAGTTTTATCAGCCAATTCAGAATTGTAATGATTATTTATAGTATCAATTATTAATACTGCAACATGACTTTTTTCTACAATTTTTTCAAGATTCTTTAAGGAAAGCAGAAAGGCTGAGTTGCTCATAATTTTTGAGACTAAAATACTTTCGAGTATTTTTGTATCTTCAAAACCAGCCGCTACAGCTAATTCTTTTAATCGTTCAGGTCGAAATGTATTTTCTGTATCAAAATAATATACAAATTTTAAATGTTTAATTTTAAATGACTTAAATAGTTTAGAAAAATTATTAAAAGCGTGGATACATAATTGATGACTAAGTTGAGTTTTTCCTGTTCTATTAGCTCCAAATATCAAATAAGTCGTACCTTGGCGGAATCCTCCTCCCAATATTTCGTCGAAATTATTTGAACCTGAAGGTAAAATTAAAAGTCTACTTTTTTCTTTTTTGAATTCATCTAGATTTTTTTTTGGGATAACAATTTGATATCTTTTAATTTTAAGAATTTCATTAACTTCCATAATTATCAATTAAATTTCTTTCTGTTAAAATTATATTCGAATTTAATAATTTAAGAATAGCCAATAAATTATTTAGTGTCTCTATTAAAAACGTAAAATTAATTTAAATTATCATATAAATAATATCATACTGTTCGTAAATATTTCATTCTAAACTTATTTATTATGGGAAAAAAGAAAAAAGAAGTTTGCCCTTACTGTAGTAAAAGTTTTGCATATTTATCACGCCATAAATGTAAGATAAAAGAACGTGTTGAAGGTCCCTTAGACGAAAAATCAGATGTTGAGAGAAGAATAGAAAGAATTGAAGAAAAGAGAAAACAATTCAATCGAGCTTTACGCAAAGATGAAAAATTTATTTTAAATTTAATAAATAGAGAAAAGGATATATTATTTGAAGATCTATTACCGTTAAGTAATAAAGAGCATGATGATTTAGAGGAAGTTATAGATTTGTTAGCATTACAGTCAAGAATCAAAATGAGACGAGAATTAGTTGAGGCCTCATGGACTAGGCACATCTATGCAATTGAAGAAATTGATTTAAAAATTGAAGATATTCAAATAGATAAGGAAAAAAAAGACTTTATTTGGAATATGTTTTCTCGACAACCTTGTTTTGTTTGTCCTTTCCGAGGTAAATGCAATGAAACTAATTTAGATAATTTTAATCCTACTGCCTGTAAATGGCTCACAAATTGGATTTTAGTTTCTATAAGGGGAGAGAAATACGATATTAATTTTGCTGAAGAAGTAGATAAATCTGGAAATTTAATAAAAAAATAATTTTATGCTAAATTTTATTGGATTTTTAAAAAAAAAATACTCTTGGATCAGATAATTGTGAATATTAATTTATTCTCTCGCCAAAATTCTTCGATTTTATTAATTTTTAAACGTATTAGGACATTTTATTGAGGTTAAATCAGAAGATATAGCTGAATGGGCATACGAATCAGTAAAAAAGAACTCATCGTTTTGATGAAGGAAATCCATGTCAACATAAATATCATTATCCCATGGTTAACATTATGGATTGAAGCGTCTTCAAGAGGAGAAGAATATAAATTTTGATGAAATAGGTAAAGAATATAGTAAAGCGGGTACTATTGACCGTCCAGTAGAAAAATCTTTTTCTTTCATTAATTTATACAAACATAAAAAATTAGATGTTTTCTATCAATTGGAAGGATATATATAGTCCCAAAAGGATGTCTTTCAAAAACTATTGGATCATCACTCGTAATAAAAGATGCTTCGGGATAAGGGAAAATTCTTATAGGATAGGGTCGTTTAGTAAGGAGTTCGATAAATAGAGATGAAATTAGTTTTAGAGAATGCCAAGGATCACTCCCATACATATTTATAGATTCAGGACTATTACAATGAAATTCCTTAAGTTTCTTAAAAATCAATGGTTTTCGAAGAATAAAATTAAATAAGACCGCTGTTCCTATCTTAATCCTCTCTTCTGTAACAGACGGAGGATAACGATCCGAGATAAGATCTGTGAACTTATCATAATCTTTCTCTATAGAGCTATGAAATGATTTGACTTCTGTAATTAATACTTTTCTATTAAGGAGAAAATTTTTAACAGCTAAATTCTACTCTATTTTTAGCTTTTTATTATATACTTTAACAATTGATTTTCGATCCCTACTAGGATCGTCTGAAAAATATTTTAAATATGTTGCGGCAATAGAATCATTCTTTTTTTACAAATGCTATAGCTTTATTTTTTGTTATAAAAAAATGTTGATAATATGAACATTCCTGAGATTCCAAGCAAGAAGGTTGATATTATTATTATTTTCTCAACTGTAATAAAAAAGTATAGAAAAAGACCTAAAGGAATAAATACAATTCTTGCTAAAGATTGATAAGTATGCAGGAGTTGATATTTGAACGTTTTATGATTCTTGTTTTTTGAAATATCTGCTACAATAGAAGTATATGTAAAATTACATATAGAACCTATTAGAAAAAGGAAAAAATTCAATATCATAAGAAATAAAAAGTTTGAAATCGTCAAAAAAATCATTATAAACATATACAAGTAAAAACCTATGAATATTAGTTTTCTCTTATCTAATTTTTCATTAAGGTTATATGCAATCCAACAGCCAAGAAATTCTGAAATAATGAATATAAAATAAAATGAGTTATATATTCTCCATGATAATGCACCAAATTTATTATATATCCAAGAGCTAAACAAAAACATAAATAGATAGTCAGAACATCCAAGGAAAAATACAATATAAAGAATAAACATCAAGCCAACTGTTTTCTTATCATTAATACAGTCGTTTTTTTGATTAATTAATTGATTTTCATTAGAATCATGATAAAATAAATGAATCTTACTATTGAGTAAAACTATGATAAATACAAAAGAAAATGAAAAAAACCATCCAATTATAAAAAAACTATTCCATAGTCTTAATGAGTTGATATTTGTAACTATAAACTGAAAGAATAAAGAAATTCCTAAATAGCTTATGATATTCGCTATTCTAACAATAAAGATAAGTTTCTTTTTAATAGAATTAGAATCTTTAATGATATTAAGAAAAAGATTGATCATGACAGTCCGGATCATTGAAACAGAAAAAAGAGAAAAAAACAGAAAAACCGCAAACAGAATTAATATGTGCTTAAATAATATAAAAATTAAGAAACTTCCACATAAAATGAAGCAAGAAGTATAAAGGATTATTTTACTCTGAACTTCTTTGTTTACATATTTATCATAATAATAACTTAGAAAAGGAGTTATAATAAGAGAAAGATAAGGAAATATTTGTACAAATGCTAATTCAATACTACTATATTTTAAAATATCTAAGTAAAAGAGAGGGATATAATTGAAGTAATAAAATTCGAATATAGGAATCAAACAATAGACTAAAAAAAATATTAGATATATTCTTTTTTTGTTAAATTCAAACATTATTTCTTTATTTTCAAGTGAATTCGATTAATTTAAATTTCTAATTTAGATTTAAAAAATCCAATTTTTTATTTAAAAAAAAGAAGAGTAAAAAGTGTATGCTTAAATAGCAAGCTTACAATCTATACGCCGCCACCATGACCTTGCATTTTCATTCATTTTTTTATAATCATTATATACAAATCCAATCCCATTCAAATCCTTGAATTAAATGGAACTGAATTGTATAAATTAATTTTAAATTTATCCAGTCAAGAGCTTTAAGTAAGATTTTTTTTACAACATAAAGCTACATTAAAAATATTTATAGAAATATATTTAAACTACGAAAAAAATGACACGCAATTTTAAGATAAAAATTAAATATTAAGATCTTTAATTTTAATTGAGTAATTTAAAATAAACTTAGCATAAACTATTGTTTCTTCAACAGCAAATTCATGTCGGATTCACTAGCTCTCAAAATGTTAGAAAACCTATCAGAAAAAGAATTTCAAAAGAATTCTGATTTAATAGGTCAAAATTTTCTTAATAATATCACTACTCAGTTAAACCTATATCCATATCAAAAAAAAATTAAGTTTATAATTATTAGAAAAGAGATTTCAGAACCAAACGATGTTTTTAATATTGGAGTTAATAGATACACTCAAGACAAAACCTTGATAATAGAAATATATGAAAAATACCTAAAGTTCTTACCTTTCATTCTGCTCAGAGAAATTTACAATAGGTTTGTCCCTCTTGAAATAATAGACTATGAATCCGTACAGTTAGTTATTAATCAAATTATAATGAAAAAATTATCAAAACATAATGCCTTAAATGAATGGGATTCACTCATTAAAGGACATCTTGAACATTACGACGCTCCTTCAAAAGGTTTTGACCGTTTAACTCCTTTTGATCGATTAAAAAGCTTTTTTGATCTAAAAGTAAGTGAAATACTAAACCCTATTCGGTTTTTTTTCCACTATATACGAAGAAATATATCATTAATGAGTGACAAGATAGAAGATACCACAAGTGATCTGCACGACCTTTTTTTTTTTGAATTTAAGAACTACATGTTGGATTGTATGACTGATAAAGATATGATAGAAACCATCAGATGTCTAATACAAATTTTCTTTAGAATAAGGCTCATTAGAAATTTTGAACAATATCGAAGTTATTTTCAGAAATTTAAAGCAAATGGTCAATTGAAAACGAACCTTAGTCTACGAAAATTCACAAAAAATATTAGATGGATTAAGAACGAGAGTTATATTGCTCCTTCTTATCAAATTAATTGGAAAACTCTTGATATTTGTGTGTGTTTTATCTTTATTAGATTTAATCCAATATTAAATAAAGCTAAAATTTTTAAGATTATAAAAAACCTACCTTTTTTAACAACTTCTAAATTTTCTCGAAGTAATTTCAGTTTAGATCTATTTGGGATGATTTACATTCCTAGAGTATATTTAAGAGATTTAATGAATTTAGTAAAAAAGTTAGAAAAATTAGGATATATTATTAAACAAGATTTTTTATCACTAAATTCTTATAATGCTAACTTCAATTTAAACTACTTAAGAAAATATTCACAAAAAAAACTGTTAATAGAATTTAATCATCCGAAATATGAAAAAAAGTACGAAATTCAATTCAAGTTAGATTATGGCGCGAAATTTTATAAACCAACTCTCAACATCCTAGATTTTTTACTTCTTGATCGAATAAGATATTATAGCGTTACGGGGTTAGGATTTCAAAGGAAAGCTGGAATCTTAAAAACTTTTAAATCAGATATATTAAGTGAAATCTCGACTGAACGCGCAAAAATAAAGGATTTGAAGATAACTTTAAACTATTTTCATAATTCGGAAGAGTTGAAAGCAGAAATTTTGAAATTCCTAGAAATAAACAAAACATTTGGTTTTTTCTATATCAGAATGCTGCTAGAAGATTGCATTACTTTAATAGGATTTATAAAAAAAATAATTAAAAGAAATCCCAATATTAGGAATTTCCCTCAAATACAAGATATTTTAATAAATAAAGAGCATTCCTATTCAATTGAGGAAAACCTTTTTTTAAACAATAAAGATGCTAAAAATATAGTTTTGAAAGAGATTTTCTCTTTTTATTTCTTATCAAAAGAGAACTTTAAAAAAAATGTTGAAAAATATAACCATTTTTATGCTTTATTTAATTCTTGCCATAACTTAAGATTATTTGGTTTAATTGCTATAGAAAAAATACTTAAAGATAAGGATTTAGTTAATACTATTTACAAAAAGAAAGAAGATAAATTAAGAATTTCATATGAAAAAAAAAGACTTTATAAAATAAAAAATCAGACAATTGATGATATCTTAGAGAAGTTTTTGGCTCATAAACCCCCCATCATTATACCAAATCTAATTAACACAGTAATATTCAAACAATCTTACAATTTTTCTCATTTAATCTTAATTGATTCTTCAGAAACTCGTAAGAAACTTACTTTAATTAAAAACTCTTTTCAGAAATTTTTTATATATAATGTAACTGATATAATCACGAATAAAAACCTTCTTTATGTAGAATTACGAACTTCATTTCTCAGTAATAAGGAAAAAGCACAATTATACTCTATTATATATAACTACTTTAAAGAAAATATTGTTTATGGGAAGTCATATTTATTTTCCGGATTTGTTTTAGCATTTTCACTTAAAAATTATTATGATTTTGATAATAAAAAATTCTTTTACACAAAAGATCTTTTTGAACAATATTTCCTTTCCATACAGAAACTTTTAGGGGAATCCTTAAAAATCCCTCAAAATAAACCAACCTCTCTTAAAAAATTCTGGTCCCGGGAGAGATCCATATTCAAATTAATCAAAATGGTCAATGAACGCGTCTCAAGGGAACACATCGATTTTAACATTTCCCACCTAAATAAATTGTTAGACTTACATTTAAATCTTGAAGAAAACTTATTGGATATTGAGAAATTTAAAGAAATTAAACAACAATATTTCTTTAAGAACTATATTAAATCCATAAAATTCATACCTGCTTTTCAACATTTTGGATTTAGTCAATACTATTTATATCTTTATCCAACTGATTTAAATGAAATTAATTTAAAACTTCTTCTGATGAATACATTTCAAAATATTAAGTATCCTGCTTGTTTAGATACCTCTAATTCGCTTTTAATTAAATATCTCATGCCATATAATGCCCCTAATCTTAAATATTTTAATCGCTTGACAAAGACAAAACAAGTAATTCGAGAATATTGTTTATTCTCTATTAAAAAAATTATTCCAATACTCCACTTCGATCATAATCTTAGTGTTGATGGTTGGAACTATAAAAAAGATGAATTCAAGAAATATTTACAAAACATACTTTTCAACCCAAATTACAATATCTCCGTTCCTAAATTAAAGGAGTTTGAAATTGCTAATAATTCAAACACCCCCTTCACACCCGAATCTCCAGAATATGATTCCTTAACGCAGATATTTAATTATCATTCAATCGATATAAAGTCATATTTAGGCACCAGAAATTATAAGACCATAAAACATATCATAGATTTGCTAAAGAAAAACTTAATATTTCCTTATTTATCTTTAAAGAATTTGAATCTTCATGAAAAAATCTCTATCATAATACCTAATCTGAAACCAGAATTAAATGAAACTCTCATAAAGATTTTCAATTTTTTCAATTATGGATTTATTTATGAAATTAAAGGGGAATATTTCATTTATGGATTTCCTCAGGAAGTAAAATTTCAAAACGGATTGATGATTAAATTACATCTTCCTAAATGTGAACTCCATGAATTTGTAAGGCTATTTGATTTATTATTTGAATATTTAGATATTAAAGATTACTTGATTTTAAATGACTTAATTGATGGTAAACAATTAATTAAATCCGTTTTCGGGAATTTAGATTTTTTAAAGAACTATAATCCATTAAAAAATCTCCAGTGGAATGAGAAAGATATTAAGATTATTTAAAAATTATAATTCCATTAAATCTAAATCTAAGTTAAGAACATTAATATTAATTAATAAAAAATCATTAGTCCAATTTTTCTAGGATTAACTTTGAAAATGAAATGAGAATCAGACATGCTTTTCACATCTAAATTAATTTTAATTATTTAAATTTAGTTTTAATTATTTTTGATTAAATAATTAAATTTTCTCTCTTTCTAATTTTTCTCTAATTCTATTTCTGTTCTACTCCTTTTTCGTTTGCGATAAATTTAAATTATGTTGACAGTTGTATTATAATCGATGATAATTTTAAACAGTTATCTTGCAACGCCCAGAGATTAGCTGAGCAGTACAACAATATAAAAATAATTAATTTTGATTTTTATCTTACTGACACATCAGATAATATAAAAATTCATAGTAAAAGAGGATATCAAGATAAAAATAAATTATTAATTCTTGTTCCTTTGAACGCCACATCCTCGTATTGTATAGATGAAAATATTCTAATAGTAGATCCTATAAAATTCATTAAACTTTTAGGCATAGAAGGGAAACTGCAAACTATTTTTTTAGATGGAATTGAGTTAACAAGAAATGCTATCATTTACGAGGAATTTGATTATATTTCATATATAGAAAAGTTCGCCGATGAATGTAAGAAAATCATTAAATTGACTTATAATTATAATCAATCCAAGTTTAAAAAATACCTCACATCTAATAATTTACTATATTTGTTTCATCATTCTAAAAAAAAAAAAGATAAAGAAATTTCAGATTGGTATTAATTTAAATTTCATACATTTTGAAATGTTTTGTGTTTTGATTATTAAGCGTTGATTAAAGATAAAAGGGAGGATGAGTTGGACATTAAAAATTAAGGAACTCCCAACAGGGCGATAAGTGTCGCTAACGAAGTAGAAATTTATTATTCAAGAAATTGACGACTATTTTATAAATGTACCAGACTTATCCAAGCTAAACTCAAAAACGATGATACAAAGATCAAGAACAAAACTTTTTTCCAAGACAAATAAGATACATCTCGTTGCTTCTTTTTTTAGAAGATAGAGGTTTATAACTTTTCACAATTCGAAACTCACTTTTAACTTTTCTAGTTAATTCCTCAGAATTCTTTCCTAAAAAGAATTTGATCACCATATTACCTTTAACCTTTAATGTTTTTTTTGCTAGATCAAGAATCTTATAGCAGAATTTAATCTGTCTTAGATGATCAGTAAATTTATTACCTATTTTATTTATAGAGGCATCTGATAAAATTAAATCCAATTTATTCTGAAAATAGGAATCAATTTGTTCTTGAAATTCTGACTTAGTAATATTATCTTTTATTATGTAAATATTATCTATAGGAGATGCTTTTTTAATATCTACGCCCATTATCTTATAGTGATCTCGATGATAATATTGATCTTTATATTTTCCTAAATTTTCTTCAGCGAATTTTTTTGCAACCTGAAGCCAAGAACCTGGAGCACATCCTAAATCTAAGATATAAAATGATCTTTTAAAAATATTAAATCTTTTTTGAATGTCAAGCAATTTATAGGCAGATCTTGCGCGATAACCCTCTTTTTTAGCCTTTTTATAGTGTGGATCTTTTTTGTGAGTAAAATGCTTATCTGCCAAGGTGATTCATATTTTCTTTTTTTTCTAATTCTAATAGAGTTTTTTTAATAGATTTAATACCCATATTGGTTTTAATTGATAAAAAATCAAAATTTGTTCTTGAAATTTTAAATCCTTTCTCTCTAATGGCATAAATAATTGTTTCTAATTTTGGTACTAATGAAGTCTTCAATTCTTGGCAAAGTTTATGAATATTATAATAAGATATAGGCATGTCTATTTCCTCTTTAGCAAGATATAACTTTTTTTTAATTTTCTTTTGATTATTAAATTGGAATTTCTCATTAAATGAAATTATTTCCTCAATATAATGTTTTTCGTGTATTTCACCAACCCAAAGAGGACCTGCATAAGTAATTTTTTCATTATCACACAGGGGACACTTATTTAGTAGTTCCAAAATATTATTTTGAAAAGATGAACGATATCCACATTTATTACAATGAATTATAAAACCATAATTTTTAAAGAATTTTGAAATCTTATTTCTATCTTTAAATGTTAGGCAAAAAACCCTTAAAAAATGGCTAGAATAAAAAGTTAAGAGTGGTACTATTCCCAACTTATTTACATTTGCAATTCTAGAGATAAAATATATTAATATACGAGCACCAATTTCTTTACAATATTCAGTATGCAGAGATTTAGACATATATTTTCGAAGGCAGGTTTTTGGTCTAATTCCGAATAGGACCGGAGTGTCAGTAGCGGTTATGCATAGTAAACCATTAACTTTTTGAATAGCTTTAAAAGCCGAATCTAAATATATATTTGGTGTTCCAAAAGGATCAATTGATATAATATTTGGCTTTTGTTCTCTATTAATTGATTGAAGATATGAACGCTGTGTAATCTCAGTAAGTAATAAATTTGCATCTTTTTGGGATATTTCAATTTGATCAGAATGATTATCAAAATCATTTAAGGCAATGTTTTTATGAAGAATTTCAACAGCTATAGGATTTATATCATTAATATAAATTTTTTTAATATTTTTGCATTCATTTAACATTCTAATCGAACTTACGCCTGAAGCTGCCATTAAATCTACAATTACAAGAGGTTCTTGATTAATTAATTTATTATAAGCCAAAATTGCCAAAATTGAAATATCCCGATTAATTTCCATCTTTTGGTTATAAAAAACAGCCATAGCTTTTGAGGGAACTGAATTTTTATCTATACTATGAATATAAAATTCAGTAGATCCTTCATTTATAACACTGAAATGGATCTTTTCTTTATTTTTCATTATTTTAATTTCTTGTATGATTTTCTTTTGTTTTTCAGTCTAATTTACTTAAATCCTCTTTCAGTTAAAATTGATATAAATTCCAACTTTTTGTTATCGGGATGTTTTGTTAAAAAGATTTGTCGATTACCAATTTTATGTGTTCGTTTAATTTTAATGTCAAATGATATCCAATATTCCATAACCTTACCACCACTCTGTATTTCAATGAAATGGTCATTGATTCGTTTTTTCGTACTCTCATTTACAATTAAAATATCAGTACTATAATATTCGTTTATATAGGATAAGATTGCTATAATTTGATTCAATTGATAATTTAAAACATAATTTCTCTCTTTTTTCTCTTTGTTTACCTCTATTCGATAAAAATCAGTTAATGAGTCAATTACAATTAGTTTATAATGATTGTCGTCCTCATTTTCATTTTTTAATATTAAAAATTCTAAATTAAAAATAATACTGGTTAAATCATTAAAATCAATTGGTTTAATGAAAACTATTTTATCAAGATAATTTATAGAATTTATAAACAGAGTCTTTATTTTTGATGAGGGAAAATTAGGTTTTGTGTATATATAAATGATTTTTTTCCCATTTTTTGCTGTATTGAGTGCCGTTTGAAGAGCAAAAGTAGTTTTTCCCACACCAAAATCGCCCCATACTGAAAAAACACCTTTTTGGGATTCGTACTTTTTAAAATAAGCATTTAATTTTAATGTTGGGAATTTCATTTAAATAAAAATTATTAATTTTAACTCATATTAATATTTATAATTTTGAGAAATAAAATCTTATATATTTCTACTGAGAATTTAAATTTTTTTTATAGGTTAAATAAAGAATTAAATCGATTAAAGATTAAGTTTGAAATTTTAAAAATAAGAACTAAACTTCCTACTCTTCCTTCAATAATTCTCACAACTTCAGAGGAAATTCATAAATTTGAAAAAACCTATGAAAAGTTGACTATTCTCCCATATTCCTATGGAGATAATTTTAATCATTATATTTTAAGAGTATTAGCAGTATATAAAATAGAATTTAAAGATAATTATTCAGAATTAACATTTTCTATTGATCCCGGTACAAACCAGATTGGAATTGTTATTTTCTTAGATGATTATTATTTAAATTCTCATACAATTTATGAAAAAGAAAATTATATTAAAATAATTAATGATTATATTATTTGTTTCCAAAAAGAAGGCTCAAATCTTATGAGATTAAATTTCAAATTTGGAAGAGGAGTTATACAAATAACTACTGATTTATTAAAACGAGTTTTTGACGCTTTTAAAGATAGAAAATTTATGAAAGTTTATTTAATTGATGAATCAAAATCTTCTAAAATCAAAATCCAAGATAAAAAAAAAAGATTAAGAACTAAACATGAAGCTTCTGCTTTAATAATAGCAATACGAAAAGGAACTGAAGTTGAAGAGAGAAATTATTTAAAAATTGTTAATCAACATAAATTTCTAAATTCTAATAATTTTAATAAGATAAAAAACGATTTAGACCATAATAATGATAAAGAATCAAATTTGAAAGAGACTATAGATAAATTATTAAATAACGAGATTTCTCTTAGCAGTTCTTCTATATTGATAAGCAAACTTAAATCTAGTAGTAATCACTTGAAAGTTTAGGGAATCCCTCTTTAATAATTTTTCTAAATTAATTTTTTTTAATCAAATGAACAGTAACAAAAATAAATAGGAACGTGTTGTGCGAGTGAATATTGATAGAATAAAGAGTATTGATATTTTTCGTGGATTATGTATGTCTTGGATGATATTAGGTCATTTATTCGATTGGTGGTTGAAAACTGAAAGCAGATGGATACGAAGTGTTATGGCAAACATACTAGAACCAATTGGGGCTTCAGGATTTTTATTTATTTCAGGGATAAGTATTGCATTATCATATAGGAAAAGATTATTTAAAGTAAAAGCATCAGAAGATTATAATTATAGAACGATAAGAAATTCCTACCTCATCCGAGCATTATTTATATTTATTTTAGCTATTCTTTACAATTCGACAATATCAATCCGATTAAATAATCCATCAATGATTTGGAGTTGGTTTTTCTTATTAACTATTGCTACATCTCTTTTTCTAGCGTGGCCTCTTTTAAAGATCCCAAAAGTATTTAGAATTCTCATTGCAATATTAATTATAATTGGTAATCAGATCATTGTTTCACTACTTGAACCACATGAAGGTAATTCAAGTATTTATGGATTTTTTTTTCTAGTTCTATATAATGGTTTTGATCAAGATCCTATATTATATTTTTTCCCCTTTTTTTTAATTGGGACCGTTATCGGAGATATGATTTTCGATACATTTTACATGAACAATGAGTTTAATAATAGAAATACACAAATAAGACAATTTTGGATTCCATTAATAGTAAGTGGAATTTTACTTGTAATAATTGGTATAATATTTGAATTTCCTCGATTTTTGAGGAGAAAAAGTTTTTCTTGGATAATATATTCTTTAGGTATTGATTTTTGTTTGCTTTCTACATTATTATTTTTTGAAGAATTTAAAATTATTAAAGTAAAAAAAAGTTATAGGTTATTGTTTTATTATTCATACTATTCACTAACTATTTATTTAGCACATAATTTGTTATATTTCTTGTTTTTTCATCAATTAAACATATTTAATATCTGGTTCTTTGTTGCAACGGCATTTATATCACTAGGTGTCATCCTAAGGGCGATTTATAAGAAGTGGGGGGGATTAGCATCTATAAAAACGCAAATTGGAATATTGAGTATGAAGTTAACTCTTAAAATCGAGGAAAAAATACATAATATACATAAAAAGAGAGAAGTTTGATGAAGGAAAGGATTGATATTGTACTAGTAGAAAGAGGGTTAGTTGAAAGTAGAACTAAAGCACAATGGCTTATTAGAAATGGCTTTTTAATTATTAATGGTAAAAAAATAATGAAGCCTGGAAAGAGAATAGAAAATTCTCTTGAAATTCAATTAATAAAAAAATTTCCATACGTTGGTCGAGGAGGACTGAAATTAGAGGCTGCATTAAAGGATTTTTCGATTTCGGTTAAAGATAAAGTATGTGCAGATATTGGAGCATCTATAGGAGGATTTACAGATTGTTTAATAAAACATGGAGCTTCTAAAGTATATGCTATAGACACAGCTATTGATTTATTGCATCCTTTACTGAGATGTGAAAAGATGAAAAAAAAAGTAATTCAAATGTTAGGTGTGGATGCCCGTAATATGATAGAAATGGAGGAAAAAGTAGATATTTGTACAATTGATGTTACTTTTACCTCTTTAAAAGCAATCCTTCCTAATGTAAAAAACTTCCTTAAAAAAGATAGCGTTATAATTGCATTAATAAAACCTCTTTTTGAGACTCAATTTCATAAAGAAAAGAAATTTAAAATTATTCGAGAATCAAAAATTATTTATAATATATTAATAGGTTTAATAGAATGGAGTATAAAAAAAGATATATTTCCATATGGAATAAAGAAATCTCCACTTTTGGGAAAAGGAGGTTCTATTGAATTTTTAGTTTATTATAAAATTCATAAAATAAGCTCTAAATTTGATTATGAAAAAAAAATAAAAGAGATCATTTAATGATATTTATTTATTGTACCTGATGATTTAACAGGGTAATTTTCAAACAACTTCCCCCAGCTGGTTTTCATAAACCGTTTTATTATTTTTTTACCTATTGTAGGATACCAAAACATATCATGATAAATTAATGAACCTAAAATGGGTAAAGCCATAAATAATTTGTTATGCATTAATGGATGTAAAAAAGAGAGCTTTCCTTTTCTTACCATTTGATCACCCCAAATTACCAGACTCCTTTTTACTCTAAATTTCCAGTCAATATGAGATACGTCTTCCCCTATAATTTCAATTTGATCAAAATCTCCGCATCCTAAACCTTCATCATGAGCAATTTTTATAGCAGGTAATTTTAAAGGTTCAAATCCTAACATTTTTGCAACAACAGCATCAACAGCAACCTGATCATACCCCGCAAGTAAATAATTTTTAATTCGTGGTATCATAGTTCTCGGACCCGCACCATCTCCGCAAACTGTTCCATCAACAATCGACATTATCTTAGGATGTATCTGTTTTTGGATTATTAATAGATCAACAAGTGTTTCAGATATAAACTGGTGACTAAAATGACGCCTTTTTGTCAAAAGCCCACCAAACGCATTTTTCATAGCACATGTAATTCCACCATTCTTTGACTCATCCTTCGTTTGTTTTAATGAACCCCCGATAGATCCTGTATGTCCATGTGTTTTCATAGTCGGCAAATGAATTATAGGTTTTCCTAAATAGAATTCTGGAATTTTAAACCCTTTTGGAAAAATTTTTGAATCTAAAACATGCAATTCCTTTTCTCTTAATGTCTTAAATTTTATTCTTAAATCATCATTATATGAAATAAATGGAATTTTAGTTAAAGGCACAAACCAAGCATGATATTTTTTGATAATTGGACTCCAGCGATTTTGGGTAATACCCTTTGAAATATTGGTGACAACAGTGCGGTTTTCAGCTGTAAAAAGTTTACTATGGTCGTAGCCATCTTCAATCATAGTTTTAAGAACTCCTTCTAGTTGCCATGGGGGGGTAGAACATGAAGGAAAGAATTTCGACCAGCTAAGATTGAGTTTAATAATTGTTTTGAGATCTTTAGGAAAATGTTTTTGATATTCTGATAAATGCATTAGTTCAGCGTAATCTTCAAGAACAGTTTCGGGAGATGTCTTAACGATGAAAATTTGGGATTTTTCACTCATTACAAGATATAAAATTTAAAATCTTATATTTAGTTTTTTGTTTAGGAATGAAAAGAGTTGAATAATATTTAAAGTCTTTAATCTACGAGTTTTGTAATATTTGAAATTACCGTTATATATCTTTTAGATTTATTTTTAATTTATTATGATATTATGACAAATTTAATGAAAAAAAGAATATAAATTAGGATTGATCTCCTATAATATTTAATAATTTTTTAATTAATTACAAATTTTTCTGTGATTTCAATTTCGAATATGCAACTATTTACTGAATCAGATACTATTGAACATGTAAAATCTTTAGCATTTAATCGAAGTGCTACAACTACGGGAGAAACAGAAGCATTAAATTATATAGAAAATGCATTAATGGAGGGAACTATTAAAACAAAAGTTGAACATTTTGATTGGATAGGGCCTATGAGGGTATTGATGAGATTGAGCTATATTATTATTTTAACCTATTTAATCCTTTTTCGCTTATTTTTAGTTATTATCACCTATTTTATTATAAAAAGTTTCTTTGAAAGAACGCGAAATTTATCCTTTATAAATAAAGAGGAATCAAAAAATATCTTTGCCAAAATATTATCTAAAGACCAAACTCCAGATCGTCCATTAGTTATATTTACTGCTCATTATGATTCAATTTCTCTGAATATTCCTTACAAATTACAAGTTATAGTATTCTTTATATATAGACTTATATTCTTATTCTATGTTTTAATTATTATAATTTTTTCAACAATATTTATTCTTGATTATTTAAACATCGTTCCTCTATCGAATTTTATTATTGTGTTAATAACTTTTACTTCAATGACGGGAGTATTTGTTTCAATCCCTATAATTTTTTTGGTTTTCATGGAAAGCACTTCATCAGGATCAATTGATAATGCAAGTGGAGTTGCAATTTTAATTGAACTAGCAAAATTATTTAAAAAAAATCCACTTAATAACATGGATCTTTTATTTATATGGACAGGAGCTGAAGAATGGGGTATGAAAGGCTCAAAAAAATTTTGTGCAAATCATTTTAATAGTTTAAAC
>SDBT01002076.1_pt1 | contig 35902 bp, 35 predicted proteins | sample 2277101 | NCBI WGS metagenome assembly SDBT01 (sample SAMN10404973, study PRJNA504765) | marine sediment metagenome | isolation source: marine sediment core GS10_PC15, 103 cmbsf | place: Arctic Ocean: Southern Knipovich Ridge | collected 2010 | reverse complement strand
AGGATGGTAAAGAGATTTACTCTCGTGAGATGAAAGTTGGTTTAGGATGAAATATCCAATAAAAATTATAGATTGGATATGACTGCCCTTGCATGGGTTAAAACCAACAAATATGAAAAAAATTGAATAGGAAAAAAACTCTAAAAAAAAGTGAAAAATATGTCATTACCATTGGGTATAGATTTTGAATTTAGGAAAGTTGTAATGGATGTACACATTGGATCTGATAAGATTAAATACTGTTATCAATGTAGTAGATGTACTGATAATTGCCCTGTCGCTGCTGCTGCAAACCCATTCTACGAAAATGTTTTTGATCCGAGATTGATTGTACTAGGAACACTTTTGGGATATAAGGATGTAGTAATGTCTTTAGTGTCTGGAAAAGGTTCAATTGTACCATGGGGTTGTACAGTATGTGATACTTGTGATACGGTTTGTCCACAAGCTATTGAAGTTACTGAAATTATTACATTAGCTAAAAATGTGGCTACTGGAGCAGGATTAGCTCCAGATAATGTCGTAGCTCAAGCAAAAGCGGTTTTTGAAAGTGCTAAAGCGATTCCATCACAACCCGCAATCGAGAGAAGACGAAACCAATTGGGCTTACCAGCCGTAGCTGCACCAGATGTTAATGAAGTGCAAACTTTATTAAAAAATATAGGTGTTGATAAAAAATTATAAACGGAGAGAAAAAAAATGACAGAATATAAAATGTTTGAGGGTTGTACAATTGGTAATAGAATTCCTTTTATAGAAGCATCTTCCAGAAAGGTTCTTGATAAAATTGGAGTCCAAACATCACAAGCTCCTTTTTCCTGTTGTCCAGATCCAACTGGAGTGAAAAGCTTTGACAATATGGCCTGGCTTGCGATGGGTGCTCGAAACATATGTTTAGCAGAAGCTGAAGGTAAACCAATCATTTCTTTATGTAATGGTTGCACAAATACCTTAAGAGGAGTACAACATCAATTAAAACATGATTCTTTGAAAAAAGAAAAAGTGAATGCTGAATTAGCAAAAATTGGAAAAGAGTACAAAGGTTCTATTGATATTGTACATTTTGTCGATGTGCTAAAAGATAATCTGGATAAAGTAAAAGGTGCTATTACTAAACAAATGAGTGATCTGAAAGTTGCTTGTCATCCTGGATGCCATTACATGCGTCCTGTCGAATGGATGGAGTCTGATGATCCAATGCGTCCTAAAAATTTAAAAGAGATTGTTGCTGCTACTGGTGCTAACGTAGTTGATTATGAAGAGTTGGCACTATGTTGTGGTAATGCTGTGGCTGGGCCTTTTCCAGAACATGGCGATGCAATTCTAAAGCAGAAAATGGATTCAATTAAGAAAGCGGGTGCGGATGTTATAGTTGTTAACTGTCCTGCCTGCTTCCAGCGATTTGATACATCCCAAAAAGATGTTCCTGTGTTATATATAACGGAATTAATTGCTCTAGCTATGGGAATAAGTTCTGAAGATATTGGGATAAAATTTCATCGATTAAGACGAAATACTGCTATAGAAAATCTCTAATAACAATATTTTAATTATTATTTATTTTTTTTATTTTATTTTTGAACTTCTCTGTTAGTAGCAATACTATTTTATTAGTAAAACAGCAATTTAATTTTGTCAGTTTTTGTCATATATTTTTTAATAATTGTTAATATTGAGAGTCAAAAGAGTAAATGTGGAAAAATTTGTAGAAACATTTAAAAACACAGCCAAATTTTTTTAGAAGATCATTGTACTGGTGTGGCAACTTTTAATGGATTTAATATAATAGAAAAGTGTTGCATATTAGTGCGAATTTTGCAGTTAATTATAAATATAATTTAAGTTTAGTTAGAAGATATTAAAAACTTTAATTAAAAAAAAGGCGTCAATATTAATTTGAACAATAAATTAAAATCCAAAAAATTAATTAAAATTACAATTATCTTGGCAGTTTTACTAGTACCTATTGGATTAGTTGCCAGCTTTGGTGGTTATGATCTTGGAGATTATCCTTCAACTCATACCGGAAATTGCCATGGTGGGGCAAGTGCTTATCCTGGTATCACGGGTTCAGGAAACATTGAATTAACAATGACAGAAGATTCAGTAAAAACAGGGGCTGAATTTACTGTTACTGCGAAACTAAATGGCTTTACGGAGGCAGATGATGAATCTATAAGTATAGGTTATATCTCAGATGAAGAAGATAATAACAAATTTACTTTCAGTCCTACAATAAAACCGATTAGTTTAACAAATGGTTATTCTGCTGATGAAGATTTTACTGTCACAGCACCTTTGGAATCAGGAACTTATACAATAAAGATAATGGCTCTCCACGAAGAATCAGATGGCGATGGAGGTGATCTCATTACTCTTACTAAAACATTAGATATTATAGTTAAGCCCAATCCACCACCAACAAGCTATATAAGCTCAGCTAATTATTTAGTCAATATCGCTAATAGAAGTTACAATGGCTACAGATGGGGTGAATCCTATGGTTCTACAGATTTTTATGCTGGATGGAAAAAAGGTGCTGCAGGAATTGGCGATTTTTTAATTGAAGCCTATAATAAATCAGGAAATTCACTTTACTTAAATTATTCTATTGGCGCTGCTAGGTGGCTTTGGAATATAAGACATACTAATGGTACCGACTCATATTGGAGTGATATATATGGTCCAAATAATTTACCAATATCACAATTTAATTACACAGATATTTCAGCAGAAATTGGGAAATTTTTTATAAAATTATATGAAAATTCAAACTATAATGTGACATACTTGGATTGGGCAGAGGAGATTGCTCAATATCTAAATCATGAAGACCAAATAACTGATCCAAACGAAATGGCTTGGAAATCAAATGATTCACTTTCATATCTTTCTAATAGTACTACTCAAGTCATAGGCAATTTTTTCATAGAATTACAAAGAGCGACGGGTAATTTTACTTATAAATGGTGGGCTTTAAATGTATCTAGATATTTAATTAATGCAGCTGATACTTCAGGAATAGGAGCATCATGGAAAAAGGATTCTCAAGTTGGTTCACTTGAAAGAACTGGAAAATGGGCAGGAGCAGCTGGCATTGGAGACTTCCTATTAAATATTTACAAGAATTATGATAACATTACGGCATATGAATATGCTAATAAGACTTTTGATTGGCTATACGCCGTAGGCAGGGTAGACCAAGGTGGTTATATATGGGATGATGAAATTGGAGACGGAGAAGATCCTACAGGATTTGGCTTTGGTGTTGCTGGGATTAGTACTTTTCTTTGGAGATTGACAAATATTACTGGAAATAATACCCATCGAGCAGTGGCTCGAGGATCGCTACAATACTTAATCAGTAATCAATCTACTGAAGAGGGAAAAGTTTGGTGGAACGCAAGTTCAATAAATAGCCCATATCAAGTTAGTGGTAAAGGTAATGGAATGGCAGGTATTGGAGAGGCATTTTTGTATGCACTTAATTATACAACTAACTCAACATACAATGGTATAGTTGAAGGAATTTATACATGGTATTATAAAACAGAATTAAGAAATGATCTTAATGATTCTTTATCTACGGTTTGGAACACCACAAATCTCGGTGGTCCCGATCAGCTATATTCTGGAGTCTCTGATGGAGCTGCAGGTGTTGGTTTCTTCCTGCTAAGACGTGCCGAGTATTTAAATGATACTTTTGCCCCTCTTCCAGGATATCTTAAAACTGCAGTAGTCTCTGGAGCTTCAGTCACATTAAATGTAACTAATGCACTTGACTATGAGAGTGGACTAGCTGGTGCAGCATTTTACATTGTTGGCCCTGATGGGGGGCAAGGTTTTACAAATGAAACTTATTATACTATAAGTCTAAGTACAGCAGGATTATATACAGCTTATGCAATCATATTTGATGCTGTAGGAAATCCTTCACAAAGGACAAATTCTACGACTTTTACCATTACAAGCACATCAACATCACTTCCTCCAGAAGATGATGATGGAGGATCTCGAGATTTATGGGAAGACCCGGGTATGCTTAGAATATCTATTGGATTTATAGCCAGCGTAGGTGTCTTAGTCGTAGTGATTTCATTAATAAGAAAATTTAATTTAGAGAGCAAGAGATCGCAAGGACGAAGTAAATAAAATATAAACAAAAATAATGGTGAGAATAAAAAATTCCAAAGATAAGATATTATATAAGAAAGGGGCAATTATTGCCTAAATATTTTTATTGTACTTCTATTAATTAATACTTTATTTAAATTAAAAAATTAAAAAGATAATAATCATGAAAAAAATCGTAGCGCGCGTTTTTATTTTCTCTATAAGTTTTATTTTAGTGTTATTCATTGCAAGTGCAGCAGCAGCACCCGATGAAAGTTCCGATTGCAACTCCTGCCATGATGAGGGAGATTACGAGATCTCCGCTGATAAAACAACTATTAGTACACAAACATCGACAAAGATTACTATTACAATTGAAGCCTCCGGAGATGATCTAGTAGTTGAAGCACCAGAAGATGCCAGAGATAATGATCAATTTGATTTCGATGAGGAATTAATAGAAGACAACGACGGAAATGATGATGATGGTGATAATGATGAGATTAAAGTCGAATTTGAGATTACGGCTCCTAGCAAAGAAGGGGACTATACGCTGTTAATAATGAGCAGAGAATCAGAAGAGTCAGGTCGTGATACCCCTTTAGCATATGTAGAGATTGAAGTAAAAGTCGGGAGTAAAACACCCCTCGAAATGTTTTTTGATCACAAAGACTATTATCTCGGGGGATTCGCTTTAATATTCATGTTTACCGGATTGTTTGTATTTCAAATTGATGTGAAGAGAAAAAACAAGAAATTATCAGAAGGTAGAGGAGATAGAGTTCAAGCTTTCGAAGAAGAGGAATCCCCAGATATTGAAAGGGAAAAAGATATCGGATTATTTAAGGATAAAATAAAAACTCACGGTTTTTTCATAGCAATAGCAATGATTTTAATTACGGTAAATATATTCTTGATTATGAATGATACTATGGGTTTTACGTTTGGATTAGTCGATTCAATGATATCAATGGAATCAATGGAAATGTCAGATTTAGCATATTATCTCCAAGATTTAAATCAATTAATTCATATCACAATGGGAACAATTGGATACATAGCAGGAATAATCGTGGTAGTTGGAATTTTTACAAAAGTACCTGTTGAAAAATTGAAATTACCTAAATACATAATGTGTTTGGGATGGACTTTTAATTTCTTATATGGAATTTTTATAAATTCAACAATATTAATAATTTAGGAGGTTATAAAAACGTCAGAAATTGTGTTATCCAAATCAAAAAATTGGTTCGTTCTTTCAATATTTTTAATTTGTCCGATAATTGTTTCGATAATCTATTGGTTTGAAGAACCAATGGGTATGGGTAGTAACTTAATTCATATTATTGCCAGCATGCTTGGAATTTTCGCTTATCTCTGGATGTGTTTTAACGTCATTATCATGATAAAGCTAAAAGTGATTGAAAAAAATACTAGCCTTGATTGGTTAATTAAATTTCACACTTACACGAGCGTGATTGCTTTATTATTGGGATTTATACACGGGCTTGTGCTGTACTTAACAGGAGAATTCCCTGGTAGTCAGTTGATTACAGGAATCATTGGATTTCTTATTTTTCTTATCTTGGTTGTACTTGCGATCATTTTCATGTCTAACCGGTTGAAAAACTCTAGGAAAATCAGAAACCTGAGAGAGTCTGCTTACGAAAAGAAAATCGACTATGGCGCTAATAAAGTCCTACACAACATAATGATGGGTTCAGTGTTTTTCATTTTCATTCACACGATAATATCAAATACTGCGCAGATTTCCATGTTCATGCAGGGAGTGTACTTCATTTTATTTACCATCACTTTAATCAGTTGGGTTAGCCACAAATTAGTCCGAAGGCTTCACTTAGAATCGGATCCATATGCTTATCGTAAGGCTTCTTGGGATATCCCTACTCTGGAGAGTATGCGAGGAACGACTAACGAGTGGGCTTTGGAAGTAATCAAAGAACAACCCTCACTTTACCCTTGTCTTCAATGTGGTACATGCACAACATATTGTCCAGTCTCTAACATTTCAGAAGGAAAATATAACCCAAGGAGCAATATCTTGAATATTTTATTTGGATATAAAGATGCGATTTTCTCAGCAGAAGCAATTACAATTTGGGGATGTACTGTGTGTGATACATGCAACGAGATGTGTCCGCAGAGCGTTGAACTAACAGAAATCTTTACATTCTTAAAAAACGAAAGTTCTAAAAGAGGAGAAGCTCCTGGTACTATATCTGGACAAATAATGGCTATTTTTGAAAGCGCAAAAGCTATTCCATCTCAACCAGCAATCATAAGAAGAAGAAAACAATTAGGATTACCAGCCGTAGCTGCACCAGATCTTATAGAAGTACAAGCTTTGCTGGGGGGATTGAGTCTTTTTATGGGAATATTAAAAATTTATAAGGAAATCGATTTAAACATCTTTGGAGCGGATAAAAAACCGGGAAAATTAAAATGACAGAATATAAAATGTTTGAAGGCTGTGTAATTGGGAATAGAATACCATTTATCGAAGCATCTTCAAGAAGAGTATTTGACAAACTTGGAATACAAACGTCTCAAGCTCCTTTTGCTTGTTGTCCAGATCCTACTGGTGTGAAAAGTTTTGATAATACAACTTGGTTAGCTATGGGAGCTCGAAACATATGTTTAGCAGAAGCAGAGGGTAAAGATATTATCTCGCTTTGTAATGGATGTACTAATACGCTTCGTGGAGTACAACACCAATTAAAACACGATTCTAAGAAAAAAGACATGATCAACAAAGAGTTAGCTAGAATTGGAAAAGAATATAAAGGTTCCATTAATATTAAGCATTTTGTCGATGTTTTAAAATCAAATTTGAAAGCTGTAAAAGGTGCAATTACTAAGCAGATGAGTAATATAAAGCTTGCTTGTCATCCAGGTTGCCATTATATGCGTCCTACCGAGTGGATGGAGTCTGATGACCCATTACATCCTAAAAATTTACATGAAATTGTTGCGGTTTCAGGTGCTAATGTAGTTGACTATGAAGAATTAGCATTATGTTGTGGAAATGCAGTTTCTGGTCCGTTTCCGGAATATGGAGATGCAATTCTAAAACAAAAAATGGATTCCATTAAAAAAGCTGGAGTTGATGCGATTATCGTAAACTGTCCAGCATGCTTTCAACGATTTGACACTTCACAACGAGATCTAAGTAAGAAATTTGAAACTGAATACAATATTCCTGTACTATATCTAACAGAACTTTTAGCTCTATCTATGGGAGTTAATGCTAATGATATCGGCTTAAAATTTCATAGAGTTCAGTTAAACGGACTTTTAGAAAAACTTGGTTAAATTCATTTAACCAAATATAATAAGCAATAGTGAAAGTGAAAATTAATGAGCAATAGTGAAAGTGAAAATTAATGAGCAATAGTGATAGTGAAGATGCATTTGTATTTAAAATTACTGTAATAGGCAATGGTGCAGTAGGTAAAACATCTCTGATTAAAAAATATACGAAAGGAGGCTTTGAGAAAGACTATATCACAACAATAGGTGCGCAATTCTCGAAATACGATTTGGAAATAGAAAATAATAATGTAAAGTTATTCTTTTGGGATATTGCAGGACAGGATGAATTCGCTATTATGCGCCCTACTTTTTATAAGGGAAGTAAAGCAGCAATTATAGTATTCTCACACGCTCCTGATGAAGAAAGAAGTTTTAACGATATTACTAAATGGCATGATAATATTAAGAAATTCTGTGGAGATTTACCTGTAGTTCTATTTGGAAATAAAATCGATTTAGTCAATGAAAAAGAGTTGGATGATAAAAAAGTTTTAAATTTAGTTAAAGACCGAAATTTTCTAGGATATTATAAAACAAGTGCAAAGACAGGAAACGGAGTTTATAAGGCGTTTCAAGCAATAATTGAAGATTTATATAATAAAAATAAATAAATTTAAAGATTCAATAGGAATAACATCTTCGAATTCTTTTAAAATATACTCTTTTTATAGTTATAACTGTGGAACATTAAATATTAATGATATAAATTAAAGATAAAAATTCTATTATTACTTATTTCAATTAGACTATTTTAATTTTTTAATAATTACGATTATTAACGCCAATAAAAAGAATAGTATTACAATGAATAGTAGGCTAAATTTAATAGTCGCGCACAAAGAAGCGATAAATGGACTTAATGACCATACAAATGATTCATCAGTTAACATAAGAAGTAAATTTATATTTTCAATAACATCAAAAATACCCGCTATCAAGGGCATGATAGTCATATATAATCCAACTTCTTGCAGTTTTCCCTCTAATTTACGTGTCACCAATAAAACACATCCTGCCATAAATAAACTATAGCAAGGTATAAAGAGAAAATCTACATAAGTGACGAAAACCTCCTTTTTCTTTCCCTCTGACCCCCACGCTTTAAAAATGGTATTAATTCTTTCTGAAGTCCATGCAAATTCGAATTCTATAACTCCATATCCGGTTGCTCCTTTCAATTCAGCTTCAATTGGTGCCATTATTAGCTGACTTATCAGTACTGTTAAGACGAAGGCAACGACCGTAATTAATATAAGAATCTTATTTCTTGGAAAATCTTTTAATTTTTCGAGAATCATTTTAAAAATCACTTCTTCGAATAATATAGTGATTTCTCATAATTTTTAATATATATATAATTATTATCCTCTTTTGTTTTCGTCATTATAAACAGAATTAAATACACTATTCAGTGTATCAACTATCTTGGATAAGCAATAATTTTATGCAATTTAAATTTCTAATTGGTTTTAAAAATTCTTACGGAAAAATTTTATTTAGAACGCTTAATATTACAAAAATTAAGTAGATTAATTAAATTATAAGAAGAAAATCGTTAAAATATAATATTATGAAGTTGATTAGATGGTAAAAGTTACAAAGGTATTATTATTATTAAAAAATATGATTTACGAATCAACTAGTCCAATGGAGATAATCCGATACGCAAAATATTATAAGAGCAAGGGGATTGATGTTACTATTGTACTCTGGGGACCGATGGGTATACTCTTAGGGAAGCGAAATAAATTAGGAAGAATGCGGTATGAACAGGAAGTGAAGGACTGTATAGAAATTGGAATAAAATTTAAATGCTGCGATCTTGCTGCTAACCTTATCGGTATGAATGAATCGGAATTGATTGAAGGAATTGAATTAATACCCTCTTTTACAGTCGCAGATTTATTAATACAATATCAAGAAGAAGGGCAATTAATTTTTTCATTATAAAATAAATATTTAAAAATAATCTATCCCCACCTCTTTTTACTTAAATAATTATCATTGAAATGCAATAGAGTTGATAATTTTTTAATAACCTATAATAAATATTGCGTGCTTGAATTAAGGTCTCTTCAATGGAACAAGATTGAATATGCTTTAGATTTTCTAAGATTTTTTGAGAGAATTGGTATTTCTCTTATTATAAAAAATTCAAATAATTTTTTCGTTTTAAAATTCTTTATTTCGAATAATGATCCTTTTCAGGATGTACTTCTTTAATTATATTAAAATTAAAAATATCTTCTATAGATATTTGTTTTTTAATATAACCTAATTTATAGAGAGTGTTTACAAATCCCATTGTTGAATCGATATAACCTTCTGAGAGAGCAATACAATACTTTGGAGAAATATCAAGAATAGATTTTGCATAGTCTTTATTTAAAATAGAGAAAGTACTAGCAATTTTTTCTGCTGCTTTATTTCGAGAATTTCTTAGTAAATTTGATGCTTTTTTATGATGCGAAAGGAATTTAATTACTAGTTCAGGATGATTTTCAATTAAATTCTCGTGAAAAAAAATACCATAACTGGGATTATTAGGTAGCAAAAATTCTGGTGGAATAATCAAATGAGAATCCAAAAGAGTCTTCGCAAAAACTGCCAATGCAGGTGTTCCAACACCTCCTTCTAAAATACCTCTTTTCATATCTAATGCTATGAATTCTGCTTGTTTGTAGTTTTTTACTTCAATTTCCTTTTTCAGATTGGTTTTTTCTAAGTAATAATTAAGTATAGCATCATGAATGGAACCAACACTTGGAGTTCCAATAATACAACCTTTAAATTGGGCAAGAACTTCGTACATATCATTATTTAAATCAATAATGCTTTTATGTCCCTTTTTTCCAATTGCAATAGTCCCCTCAACATGTCCCCCTGCTACACATTTAATAGGAACACCATTATCTATTCCAATTATAGCGGGTGGCAATCCCATATAACCAATGTCTAAGTCTCCCTTTCTAAAAGCTTCAACCATTGCAGGTCCCGCTCCAAATAAAATCCAATTAATTTTCTTGCCTACATCTTTTTCTAAATCATCATCACCCATTATAACAAAATTGGTATGATAAGCTGTCGATAAATGGCCTATATTCATTTTATTCTTCGAAATATAAAATCACCTTAAAGTATTTTTTATCATTAAACTAGCTCTCTTATTTTAACCTCCTGCTATTGCGGGAAGAAAAGAAATATCATCATTCTCCCCAATGATAGTATTTAAATTATCAAGGGATCTTATATCCTTTCCGTTTATTCCCAGTATTATATATTTATTCAATTCATTGGTGGAATTTAATATATTTCTTTGGAATTTCATTCCAAATTTTTGAGTTAATTTTTCTAGCATATCTTTAACAGTTGAATTTTCGTCAAGAAGAATATTAACACTATCAAAACCAATGAGATCTTCTAATAAAGAGAGAAAATTTATTTTTAATTCAAACATAAGATTATCCTTTAATTATTCTTTACTCTAATCTATTAAGTCATTATAGGAAATTTGAGTAATTAATACTTTTTATTATAATATTTAATTTTTAATGCATATTTTTTAAAACTTTCTGTTAATTTAATGCAGAAAAATTCTTTTCGTATTTTATCTCTTCAGAACTTATAAACCGCAAAATAATAGATTATAATGCAAATTTAAATTATAATCTCATATAAGCAATAATTTTATTTAGAGCAATACACTATGAAAATTAGTTAAATACTCACCTTATTTAAGAAATTATTATGTGTCTTGCTATTCCAGGGAAAATTTTGGAAATAAATGAAAACTCTGCATTAATCGATTTTGATGGAATCAAACAGAATGTAATTATTGCTTTAATACAAAACCCAGAAGTAGGAAAATATGTAATAATTCATGCGGGGTATGCTATTGAACAAATTAATGAACAAGAAGCGTTGGAAGCGATTGATCAATGGAAGGAAATGTCTGAAGAGCTTGGTATGAATATCGAAGACATATTATAAATCAAACAATTCTTCTTTTAATTGCTTTAATTTTAAGTATAGACTTTTTATAGCCTTAACTCCTTTGGAGTCTGGAGCGAAGTCTATAGGAGAGATGCCATTTAAGTCTGCTTTACCTACTTCGTGGTCAAATGGTATAGAATGATATAGAGGAACTTCCCAATCTTTAATCCTTTGATTTATAATATCCAATTGAGATTCCTCAAATACCTTATTTGCAATTAAATAGACATTGATTATTCCAAGTTTTTTTGATAGATCTACAATTTTTAAACATAGATCTAAAGACTTTTGAGATGGTTCCGTTATAACTAGCATAACATCTATTGCTTTTGCTGTGCCTCTCCCTAAATGTTCTAATCCGGCTTCGAAATCAACAACAATAACTTCATCTCTCTTAACTAATAAATTATGCAATAAAGTTCTGATTAATGCATTTTCAGGGCATAAACACCCGGTTGCAGGTTCCTCGATTGAACCTAATACTAATAATTGTAATCCATCTGGACCAGAAACTTTATATTGATCAGGAATATCAGAAACGTAAGGATTAATGTTATATACCCCAGAACCAGCACCTTCAACAGAGACTCGTTCCTCAATTAATTTTTTCATCTCTTTGATGGGGACGATTTTTGATTTAACTTCCTCATCAATTCCAAGGGTATAGCTTAAATTCATTGCTGAATCATTGTCGATGGCTAAAACATTAAAATTATCTTTAGCAAACAGTCTTGCTAATGTTCCAGCAATTAAAGTTTTACCAACACCTCCTTTTCCAGCAACAGCAATCTTCATAATTATCAGTTAATTTGAAAGAAATTAAATCTTTACTTTAGATTTAGTAAATTTATATAGTTGTATATTTAACTTTAATAAGAAATTTTCCTAATAACTTATAGCGCATTATTTTTTTATATACAATTTTATATTTCGATTATATTGATTTCTAAAGAAAGATGATAAAAAATTAAATTTAAGAAATGCACAAAACATGACATTAACTTTTATTATGTATGTTCTGAATGTGTGAAACCGTATTTCGAGAATACTCAATTCTCTAATTTAAAAGAAGTCCGCAAATATCAAAAAAGAAATGCTAAAAAAGTTTCACTAATAGACAAAAGAACAGATTTTAACTTAATCGGGATAATTTATATAAGATTAATAGAAGATTTAGCATACTCTGGATTATTAATATATAATATAAATGATAAAGAAATTGTAAATATCTCTTTTAGAACTTTCAAACCACTATTTACGAGATATTTTAGCTCAATATTATTTTTAAATCAAACAGAAATTTATTTGGATTTAATAAAAGATATAAATATAATACCTAGTTGTTATATCATAAACGCAAGTGGTCAAATCCATCCCTATTTTTACGGAGCAGCTTGTGATTTTGGTTTACAGATAGGAACTCCAGTAATTGGTTATACCAGAACATTACTTTTTGGTGAGTTCAGAAAAAATAAAGAAAATTCGAATATTGCTCAAATATATTTCGAGGAGAATTTAATTGGATATGCTATATCCAAACCTAATACTAAAAAGTTTTATTACATCTCTGTGGGAAACAATTTATCGCTTCTGTCAGCTCTATCTATATTTAATAAATTAGATTTAGGATTGTTTAGTAGCTTACGCAATGATTTAAATAATTATATTCAAAATAAAAAGAGGGTGGCTAACCAATAATATGATTATTCTTCAACTTTTGAAATCGTGTCGAAATCTTGATATCTAGGCATTGATTGTAACCTCTTAGTAATCTTTGTCATTTCTTCGAATAATCTCATATTTTCTTCAAAATCTCTGGTAATTATTAATTTTTCATTTAATTCTTTAATCTTCATAGTGAGTTCAATAAATTCTAGAGGGGGTTCTTTTTGGCAATAGTAGATTTTATCTCCATCTTCAGTTACTTCGATATATATCCACTCATCATCTTCTTGGGAGTAGTTCCATCTATTTGAACCGAATCTTTCGGTTCGTTCAGGTAATTTTCTTAGCATTTCAATTTAGATTAAAATTGTTCCTTTAATAGTAACTCTACTCAAAATTATTTATATTATTTATTTAAAGCTATATTAACCGGTTATTATTGGAACAAGAAAAATAAGTTGGTAAGTTTAATTTAGCCTCTTCGCATATTTTGCATGCATTTTGAGATTTCCATCAAGGCCCTAAAAAGTTTTTCATTTTCATCTAAATCTTCGGTAGCAAGCATTTGATCATTTAATTTTTTTATTTGCATCGTATATGTTATAAATTCCTCGGGAGGTTTAAGTTGATAATAGTAGGTTCGGCTCCCATTTTTCCTCTTGGTGACGTAGACCCATTTACCAGCCTTTTCTGAAAAATTCCATCGATCTAGAGTATATTTTCTCAATCTATGCACTAATTTCTATTATGTTATCTAGGCTAATTTTATATTCAAAATTCGTTCTATTTATTATTACATTCTACTTATTATTATATTTTTATTTTTCTAAGATTTTTAATTTAAAATTTTCCACTGATAGATAGGAGAGGAAATTTAATTCTAAAAAGTTATTGGGAAATTTTTCTAAAAATTTGTTCGGAGGCTTCTTTTACATCTAGATCGACATCATCGAGCAATGATTTCAATGGCTTTTTAAATATTTCAATTAGTTCATCATTATCAGTTCTATAAAGAGTCTTTACTAAAGTTAATCTAATCAGCCAATCATCGTCTTTGAATAACCTAATTAGTTCTTTATATATCCTCTGATCATCTTTTAAATCATTTAAAATAGTGATTAATAATAGAATTATGTATCTTTTTATTTCATTATCTTTTAATTTAATAAGATCTTCAAGTATAGACTCAATTAAGATATCTTTTTTATCTTTATCCAAAATTTGAAACAATCTCATAAAAAGGTCGATTTGATAATAATTGGGAGCTCCTTGTTTTAATCGCAGTTTATGATTTATTTTATTAGAAACAATTGATCCTTCTTCTTTTAAATTCACAATCTCGTTATTTAATTTATTAATCTCTTCTTTTAAATTTTTAATTATAGTTTCTAAATCATTTCCTTGAATTTCATTAATGTTTGTTTGAGAGCTCGCAAGCTCTTCTTGATTCAAATTTTCTAGAGCTCTTTCTTTCAGTTCAATATTTTGCCTCTTTAAACTACTATATTTTTCATTTGAAGCACTTATTTTAACATTTTTATCTCGAATTTCATTATTTAGATCTGAAATTTCAATCAAGTAACCATCGATCTCTTCGACTAATCTATTACTTATATTATTAGCTGTCTCTACGTTCCTATTTAATCTTTTATTATCTTCTTCAAGGAAAGTAATTTTATTGCTTAATTTATTAAATTCACTTTTAATATCCATAGGGATTTCATTATCCAGTTCTGCGGAAACCACATCTTCTTTCCAATGAATGGTCTCTTCTATTAGATCATCAACCTTTACTAATAAATCATTTATCTTATTATCAGCAGTATTTATTTCTTCTAAATTTTGTTGATTTAAATCTAAAGGAGTGTCGCTGGATTTTAACAAAGATCCTTGTTCTCTTAAGTTTTCAATTTCTGAAATCAACTTTTCTTTCTGTTCTATCAAATCCGAAATAATTTTTTTTGCATTTGATTCATTTACCTGATACAATTCATTTTCTTCTGTTAACTGAATGATTAGTTTTTTTGCATTGATTAATTCTTCGTTTTCTATTTCCTCTTTTCTCAATATTGTATCCATATCGGCATTAGGGATTATCTCTTCTAATTTTTGTTCTAGAATATCTAAATCTTTGTCTTTCTTATTTAATTCTTGTCTTTGCGTCACAATGATATCTTTAAGGATTTCGATGTCTTCAGGGACCTCCATTTTTTGTTGAGTTTTGGCTTTTTGGGTCTGAATTAATATCTTTTGCTCTTTTATCGTAAATTTTAATCTTGAGATTTCATCTTTTAGGAGTTTTATAAATTCTGCCTGAGTTTGGTCTTTCGTCTCTACAGTATTAATTAAATCTTTCAGATCTGGAGTCATTTTAATTCTTAAATTATTTGAAATTATTTCTTTGCTGTAAAAATAATAAAGATGTGGTTTTTTAAATTTTTTTAAAAAGATGTGTGAAAGTGAAGAATAATTGAAATAAAAAAAATTTAAAAAATTTAGATTTTAAGCTGTTAACTCGATCTTAATTATAAACTTACAAGATTTTAATCTCTAAAATTTTATCGCCTGTCTGAATTGAGTTTACAATTGACTGATCACCTTCACTAACGACTTCCCCGAATATAGTATGAGCGTTGTTCAAATGGGGTGTAGGAACGTGAGTGATAAAAAACTGTGAACCATTTGTATTTTTTCCGGAGTTAGCCATTGCTAATATTCCTGATTTAATAAATTTTCTCCCAGACTGAAATTCATCAGCAAAAGGGTAGCTTATTTCTTGATCTTTATATGGAAACGAATTTATCCCCTTATTTCGGGGGCCACCTGTTCCGCGTCCAAGAGGACATCCACATTGAATCATAAAATTGTCAATGACTCTATGAAAGACAATACCATTATAGAACCCATTTCTTGCTAAAAATAGAAAGCTTGCGACTGTCATGGGAGCATCATCATCGAATAAATTGAGATTAACATCTCCCTTCTTACTCGTTTTAATTGTAATTATAGTCATGTAATATCATAAGAGGAGATTTTATTAAAAAATTGAGTTTTAAACTATATTATTTGTGTTGTAATAAATTTTAAATAGGTTGACTCAATAAATTCTATAATATTATTAAAATAAAATTGCTACTTTTAAGTTGTCTGCCAATCACGATATATCATTTTTTTTCAAACCAAAATCTATTGCTGTTATAGGAGCCAGTGCTAGTAAAGGAAAAGTCGGAAATACTGTATTAAATAGTATAATAAATTCTGGCTATACTGGGAAGATTTATCCAATAAATCCGAGAGAGGAAAATATCTCGGGACATAAAGCATATAAAAGTGTTTTGGACGTCCCAGATGAGATTGATATTGCGATATTTGTTATTCCTGGAAAACTCTGTTGTGATCTTGCAGAAGAGTGTGGGAAGAAAAGAGTAAAAGGTTTAATTTTAATTTCAGCGGGTTTTAAAGAAGTAGGCGGAGAGGGTGTTGAACGCGAGGAAAGATTAATCGCTCTTGCAAATCAATATAATATGAGAATTTTAGGACCTAATTGTTTAGGACTTATTTGCCTAAATTATAATGGTTCATTTGCTGCCGACACTCCTAAAAAGGGTCATATCGCTATGATTTCACAATCTGGTGCTATGTTAACAGGAATGATGGATTATTCAATGACTCAGGCGTTTGGTTTTTCCGCCAATATCAGCTTAGGGAATAAAGCAGATTTAGGAGTTGTTGATTTTATTGAATATTTAGCAGAGGATGAAGAAACCAAAGTTATCCTATGCTATCTTGAAAGTATTAAAGATGGTAAAAGATTTTTAGAGGTTGTACCAAAAGCAGCTCGTAAAAAGCCAATCGTAATTTTAAAATCTGGTGTAAGTGAAGCAGGTGCGAGAGCAGCATCAAGTCATACTGGGGCATTGGCTGGTTCAGATATAGCTTTTGACTTAACATTTGAAAAATGCGGAGTAATACGAGCTAAAACAATTGAAGATCTTTTCGATTATGGTGAAGTCTTTTTATATCAACCAGTTCCAAAGGCTAATTCTTTTGCAATTATTACTAATGCAGGAGGTCCTGGAATTGTTGCTACAGACGCATTTGAGCGTGAAAATTTGAAATTTGCATCATTCTCTGAAAGAATACTTCACACCTTAAGAGAAAAATTACCATTAGAAGCAGCTATTTTTAATCCCATAGATATTGTTGGAGATGCTTCTCCAGATCGCTATAAATTTACTATCGAAACTGTTTTTGGAATCAACAATGATAATTTAAACGATGAAATCTCAACAGAAGGAGCTTTATTAATAGTAACACCTCAAGCACAGACAAAACCCACTGAGGTTGCAAAATTAATTCATGAAATATTCTCTAATGGCTTGAAAGAACAGGGTAAGCCCATAGTATGTTCCTTTATTGGCGAAAAATCTATAGCTGAAGGGCGGAATTTTTTAAAACAAAACCACATTCCTTGTTATCATTTTCCCGACAGAGCTGCTCATTCACTTAGAACTTTGATAAAAAGAAGAGAATTTTTAAAAAGCCTTCCATTAGGAGAGCGCAAGGTTACAAATTTCGATGTAAATAAAGAAAGAGTTCGAGAAATTTTTATAAATACTAGGAAAGATGGACGAACAGTACTTTTAAGTTATGAAACAAGTGAGGTCTTTGATTGCTATGGAATACATTCTCCAAAGTCAAGACTATCTCGAACTCCCCGTCAAGCCAAAAAATTACAGGAAGATATAGGAAAATCTGTTATGAAAATAGTAAGCCCCCATATTATTCATAAAACAGATGTAGGAGGAATTTTACTTAATATTGAAAAACAAGAACAAGCCTTCGAAGCGTTTATACAGATCGTAGAAAATGCAAAGAAGTTTGGACCTCAAAACGCTCGTATATATGGTGTAGAAGTCCAAGAAATGGTTGATTTTAAAAAGGAAAAAAAAGTAAACGAATTAATTCTTGGTATGTCAAAGGACCCCGAATTTGGTCCAATATTAATGATTGGTTCAGGAGGTATCTATGCTAACTTTTTAAAAGACGTGTCATTTGCTTTAGCGTATAATTTTACTGAAGCTGATGCGAAAGCTACGCTTCAAAATACAAAAATTTATAGTTTATTACAAGGAGTTAGAGGAGAGTCATCATCCGATATTAATGCTATAATAGATGTTTTACTTAGACTTTCACAATTAGTAAACGACTTTCCAGAAATTCTCGAACTTGATATTAATCCTCTTTTATCGTTTGTAAATGGATATTCAGCGGTAGATATAAAAATCACCATCTCACGTGAGGAAGATTAAAAATTAAAAAATTAAGGTATTATGAAAATTTAATAAAAACAAAAAAAAAGATGGATAAAAAATGGTTAAACCAATATATTTAGTTTCTCTACGGGAGCATGTGGGGAAAAGTCTCCTTTCAATAGGAATACTACAGAAATTACAGAAAGAAGGTAAGAAAGTAGCCTATTTTAAGCCTATTGGAGTGCCTAAAGGAGCATTTTCTAATAAAGCTGACCATGACGTTGGATTTATATTAAGTGCTGTATTAAAATCTTCAAAACCTTATGATATCGTTAGCCCAATATCAATACCTGAATCGTATTATTTAGATCTTGTTGATATTGCGAAAAAGGAAGAGTATCTAAGAAAAATCAAGTCTGCCTATGAAGAAATTTCTGAAGGAATGGATTATATCATTATCGAAGGATCTGCTAATATTAGAAAATTTATTCGAGTTGGTTTAGATGATGTTACCATAGCACAAGCTTTAGGGATTAACGATTTAATCTATATTGAAAAGGTTTCCAGTGACAAATCTATAGACAATTTCTTTTTTACCAAGAAATATTTTGATTTCAGGAATGTAAACTTTAAGGGCATAATCTTTAACAAAATTAGATTTGAATATATACCAAGAATCAGAGAATTAGCTGATGAGCATATTACTAAATTTAACATACCAATTATTGGAATTGTAGAGAATAAATTCGAACTATGGCTCGCAAGAGTGAGTGAAATTCAAGCATCAATAGGTGGAGAGTTTATAAATGAACCGGCTTCTGCCGGATTAGATAATCGGGTTGAAAATTTCATCATTGGAGCTATGAATGTTCAACCCGCTCTGAAATATTTGAGACAAGTTAATAAAGCTGCGGTGGTTACTGGGGGTGATAGAACTGACTTAGCCATAGCAGCCTTAGAAACGAATTGCGCGTGCTTAATATTAACCGGTTTTATTCAACCGAATCTATCCGTTATTACTCTAGCGAATGAAAAAGGGATCCCTATTATTCTCAGTCCTTCTGATACTTATACTACAATAAGAAATATGGAAAATGTAAAGCCAGGTATTCAAGAGGATGATGTTATGATAGCTTTAGATTTAGTTGAAAATCAACTAGATTGGGATGAACTTTTAAAATAAATCATTTTTTTAAATCTTGAAGTTTACTAATCAGCCCGTCTAATTTTCTTTCTATTTGCTCAACGCGTTTCGAAAGGTTCTTTATTATTGGAGATGATTCAATTGCTTTTAGAAATAGTGTAATTTCTTCCTTCACGGATTCTTGTTTAGATGGGGGAAGCTCTTTAACATATGATTCAAATTCAAATTCAGGTTTATCAAGAATTTCTAAAACCTCTGAAATCTTTTCCCTTTTCTGTGAAATTTCTGATTTTATTGATTTTGATTGAGTTTTAATTGAAATTTTAATATCTTTACCTAACTCTTGAGGTTTTTCAGAAATCACTTCAGAGATGACATTAGGTTCTTGAATAGGGGGAGGTATATTTAACGGTTCCTCTATATTTTTATCAAGGGGGGCAATTTTCGCTTCTCCAGGTTGGAAAACTACGATATGTTCATCCAATGGTGTAGTCTTCATGGATAATATGTTCTGAAATTCTTTATATAAGGAAGTTGTTTCAGATTCTTTTTCTACTTTTCTCTGATCGATTTCATATATGGTCCTCGCCTTACTTCCTATAACAGTGTCAGCTGCTTTGTAACCATAACCTTTTAAAGATTCAGCCTGTCTGTTAGCAATACGACGATCTATCAAACTTTGCTTTTCACCATGCCATAACCATACGGCAGGAGAAAATTCTTCCAATAATATTACTGATCTATCAGGTGTGAAAGATGTCATCCCAAATTTCGTAGGTGCAACCTCTCCATCTTTAGAGACTACAAACATTAGACCATATTTCATCGCTCCTAATCACCCTACTTTATTTATGAACCTTTTTTTTATAATAGTAATATCGCTCTAATATAAAAATCTCTCCTATTATTGTAAAAGTTCTACAGAACACGAAATTAATGATTTTATTTTAAAAATAATAAAAACCTCTAAGAATTATGAGTCTTGCTTAAAATGAAGTGCTTTTGTTACGCTTTTTTAAAACGTAACATTTTTTAACAAAAATGTTTTGTTCGTGCGTAACAGACATAAAAAATAACCCTTAACCTTATAACATCTATTTTATTTTATCTAAACAAGGAGGTTTAAGTATTATGGTTAAGTTAAACGCTAGTACAGCCGAAAATGCTGTTGAAAAATTTGAAAAAATAAAAGAAACAATAAGGGGCATGTATGATCTATTAAAAATTATTACCCCTTCAGAAAATGATATCTATTTCAAGATCGGAGTAGATAATATCAGTGTTCTTTATCAAAACATGTTAGATTTGATATCAAATGATAATGCTAAACATATATCTAAAAAGATTGAAAGTTCTGAGCTTATTGCTGAAATACCTTTAGGAAATCTTCGTTTAGGAATTAAGAAATAGGTTCAGTTATCAGTTATACTTGTTTCATTAATTTATTTTAAAACTTTTCCTGTTTCCATATACCAGAGGTATAAATCAAGTTCAGCTAAATTTAGAGCTACCTTCGCCCCTAAATTTTGTAAAATTCCTTCTATTTCTAAATATTTCCTTTTAGTCATGGTTTTAGGTTTTTCAATTAGATTATATTTAACCAGTAAATCTACGATGTGAAAATCAACGATAGCGTAATTCTTATAGCCAATGTTTCTTAAAAAATGGCTTGCCTCTTTATATCCCAATCCTTTTATATTTTTCACAAGCCATTCTCTTATATCAGTTTCTTGAGACCTAATACTATTTTCCAACTCTTCTTTAAAATCTATAGCTTCTGTTATATACTTTGATCTAATATTCGGAAACCGATATCCGAATTCTTTGAATTTCTCTGTCAATTGGTCCTGAGAGAGATAATTAAAACCATTATTGATCTTTTCATGTATCTCAATAGATTTTTCTGCTCCACAATTCGCAGTCATAATACAAAAACAGAGTTCATTGAAGATCTTATCGATTGTACTATTTTTAATTTGAGAAAATTCTTTAATTCGAGAATTGATTAAAGTCCTAATTTCGCTACTTTTTAATTGAGAAATAGAGTTTAAAAGATCTTTCATTTCATTATCAAATTAAAGATTCAATAAAATTATAATTCCTTATTTATATAAGAGCGAAGTTATTAACTATATTCTAAATCTTTTTTCGAAATAAATTTAACAAATTCACTCTTTAATAATAACAATATTTCGATTATAATATACAGTGTAGCATGAAACTTATAAAAAATAAAGTTATAGTTCTCGGTTCGCTTGCTTTTGACTATATTATGGGATTTGATGAAAATTTCATTAATGCTGTTTCAATTGACCATGAAAAGGGAGATTATCAAAGTACCATTACAGCAAATAGTCGTATCCAACATTTTGGAGGAACCGCGGGAAATATCGCTTATAACTTAGGACTCCTTAACATTGCTCAAACGAGCTTATTTGGAGCAGTGGGTCAAGATTTCAGCACATATAAGGACCATATAACAAAATTTAAAAATATCAATCTTAGTGTAGATACATATGAAGATCTTTTTACCGCCGCTTGTTATATAGTAAATGATATTAAATCTAATCAGATGATCATCTTTCATGGTGGTGCCTTAGATAAATGTATAGATATTAATTTAAAAGAAAAAGTTAAAGACCCAGAAAATTATATTTACGCCATTAACTCGACTCAAAGCGTTGATGCAATGTATAATTTTGCTGAACAATTGTATGAACTAAAAATTCCGATGATTTTCGATCCAGGGCAAGTTATACCATTATTTACAAAGGATTTATTATTGAAAATCTTAAGCATGACAGAGATATTGATTGGAAACACTTATGAAATTAATCAAATGTTAAATAAAGCGGCTTTATCAAAAAAAGATATTTTAAAAGATGTTAAAGCAATAATCATGACAAAAGGAGCGGATGGTTCAGAACTAATGTACAAAGATCAGAATGACAAAATTTATGAAATTGATATACCTATATGCAAACCACAAAAAGAGATAGCTGATACAACCGGTGCAGGTGATGGGTATAGAGCTGGAATTTTAACTGGCTTATCATTAGATATGACATTACTAGAATCTTGTAGGTTGGGTTCTGTGATTAGCTCATTTGTGGTTGAAACAGGGGGCCCTCAAACACAAATCTTCACTTTAGAAGATGTAAAAATGCGTTTCTTTCAAACATATGAGTATACACCTCAAGAATTAGAAAAAGAACATCTATAAATAACTTCAAAATTTAATACATACCGATATTTTGTACACAATTTTTTAACCTTTTCTCTGGTTCTCACGGGAAAAGAAGGACAATCAGTTGAATTTATAAGTTAGTAAAAAATTTATTTATTATACTAAGGGGTATTTAGTTAAATATTTCTTTTTTTATAAGAAGATAAGATGGAATATCAAAATAATAGTAATTCGAATAATACAGCCTCCAGGGGAGGCCAATCTGATATTTATAGCTCTAGCGGTAAGCCTTACAATGATTTATCATTGGATGAGAAGGATAAGTTGATTTCTATCTTAAAGGATGAATTAAATTCAAAATGAACTAAAAACTCAACATAAATTTTCGCACAAGAACATTCCGGATAATTTTCCTTAATCTTTTTAATATTCACAAAAATACGCAAGCAAACATAAAAATTGCTAAATATTATTAAAACTTAAAAAGATCTACTTTTCAATTTATATCAGATGAATGAGAAAGAAGAAACTAAGGAATTTAGATTTGAATGTTTAAACTGTGGAGCTTGTTGTTCCGATCCAGAGACTTTAGTCAATGTCACCTATCTGGATATATTGAGAATAAAAAAGGGACTAAACTTAACATTGGAAGAAACTATTGAAATATTAGGATTTTATGTTTTTGATGAGCCTCCTACTGAAGAAGACAGAAAGAAAATGGTTATTTCACCAATTAAAACAGAAAAGGGTTTAGCCTTTGTAGGTCTTAAAAAAAACTCTGGACTATGCTATTTTTATGACATTGATAATAAAAGATGTAAGATCTATAAGATTCGACCCATGTTTTGTAGGACTTTTCCCTTCTCTTTTAAGATTTTTCTAGATGAAAAGGACAAAACTAAAGCTAAAATTAAAATATTATATACAGAAAAAGGGAAACAATACTGCCCTGGAATAGGAGAAAACGCACCTCTTATAGATTTGGATGAATGGATAAAAGTGGGTAAAAAAACAATTGAAGAAATGAATAACAATTATCTAGTAATGCAAAAATGGAATGAGGGTGTTGAACAACAAAAGGTTACACCTACTGTAAGAAATTTTCTTTTGACGATATTCAATATTGATGACAAAAGTGAAGATGATACTAATTAACTGAGTGATTGAATCAAAATGGAAGATTTTACTTACGACAATATTGCCGACGACTATGATTCAAAAAGAAAAAAACCTTGGAAACCTCTTAAAGACTTTTTATTCTTTCTAATTAAAAATGGGCATACATTTAAAGGAAATTGTATTGATTTAGGCTGCGCTAATGGTAGGCATTTTGAAATTTTTAAGAACTCCAATAACAAAATAATAGGTATAGATAATTCTTCTGCGTTATTAAAATTGGCTTTAGAGAGGTTAAGAAACTCAAAAATTTATTCAAAAATCGAAAAGAATAAAATTCAATTGATCCTAGCAGATTTAAAATTCATTCCAGTTAGGAATCATTCTATTCAAAATGTTTTCTCAGTTGCTACCCTTCACCACATAAAGGGACAACTTGAAAGAGCTAATGTCATGAAAAACTTATTTGATATCTTACGAGATGAAGGATATTTATTGATTACTGTATGGAGAAAATGGCATAAAAGAATTAAGAACTACTTTATCTTAGATTGGATTAAAAGATTATATCCAAAATATAAACAACAGCAGGAAAAGGTAGGATTACAAGAGTTTGGTGATAAATTTGTACCTTGGACTTATACTCGTAAGAATGAGACCTTCCATCGATTTTATCATTTCTTTTCAAAGAAGGAAATAAAAGAATTGCTTGAGAAATTTAAAATTAGAGAATTTCAGATATTAGGAGGGCCCACAAAAGAAGATAACTTTTTCATTTTAGCACAAAAGAAATGATGTTCAATTAAAAACTGGGGAGTGCTAAATATGAATAGTGATTTTCATAAAAAAATGAAATTTAATTTTAATGGCAATTAATAGAATTGAAAGCTTCTAAAATAAAAGGTTTAAATCCCTCGTAATGTTCCCTAATAATCTCAGAAGTCATATTGAATTGCCTTAAAGTCATATCACAATAAAATATACCATGAATAAAATTTTCTGGATAATATCTTTTTCTTACCATTTTGTTACGTTTGCCGTACCAGACCGAAAATTCATGGCTGTTTAACCAATCTCTTTCTTTCTTAATGACGACAACATTGATGGCGTTATATGTATCAATGGAAATTTGGACTTCTTTTGCATGGAAAAAATCAACTCTTTCTCTTGTTGACCACTCTATTTCAATTTTAGCATTTGGTCCCCAAATTTCGTCGTAATTATTATTAGTTTCAAAAGTTAATATTCCTTTATTTTCATCCCCCTCGATGTTGGTTTCTTTGAACCAAATTGGAATTTTATTAAGGAGAATTTTTAAATTGGGTTTTTCATAGATGTAATAGTTTTTTTGCATCAATAGTACCTTTAATCTTTGATATTTATCTTGCTTACTGACTATATCTTTTAAGGTTTAATAAAATTATGCAATTAGGAAATATTCAAAAAACAAGTAAGAATCATTAATAGAAAAACGAATAAGAATCAGGGAAAATAAAAATAGCTATTTATCTAACAATTTCTTTCCTTCTTCAACCCATTTGCTGATCCTATCTTCTGAGCAACCAGGGATTAAATGAGCTAATTCTTCTGGAACTTCTTCACACAATTGTTCTACGCTTTTTACTCCCACCTCTATAAATTTCTTCGCTGTGGCGGGTCCTAATCCGGATAGGTTTGTTAAGGGAATTTCCTCTACTTCCGCTTCTTTTTCAGGTTTTGGTTTTTTTACCTTTATCTTTTCAGGTGCTGATGCTTTTATTTTTTTTTTTTGCTTCTCTTCAGTTATAGGTTCTTCAGCGGAGGGCAATTTTGTTTTTACTGGAGTTTTCTTCTTTATTTTTTGTTTTGCTTTAACTCGCTTTTCCTTAGGAACATATTCCTTTTTTTTCTTTCCCTTTTTTTTAATGAGCTTTGCAGTTTTTAGCAATTCAATATTTTGTTCATGTGCAGATTTTCTAAAGTAATCGATCTTTAGTTTTAAATCCTTAATCTGTTTAACTGATTTGCCAGAAGAAGTTATTTCAGCAAGGAAAAATCAACTTCCTTCACGTTACCCTTCCCCTTTTGTTGAATATTTGTTTTTAGAAACAATTTTTTTTTCTGTATTTTCCATATTTTAGGCACGATTTTGATTGCGTTCCAGTATAAATTGGAAAGTCATTTTAAATTTTTATTTCTTTCGATTTCACCAAAAAATATACGATCAAATTTAATTAAATATATACCATGATTAGTGTTTTGTTATAACGTAATAAGATCTAATTGTTCCAATTTCTTTAATACATCATAAATCTCATTACGTGTTTTGCCAAAGCCCGTAAGACGAGAGATTTTTAAAGGTGAATTTTTTCCCGTACATTGAAGTGCTATTTGGAATTCAAAATCATTTATAATTCCCATAGTCTGAATCCGTTCTAACACACTTCTAGTATTGACCAATAGCTTCGGAAATATTTCCGCTATTTTTCCTCCCAAAGTAAGATTCTCGATGTCTGCGGTAAAAGTCTGAATCCTTTTTTTTTCCATAGAGGTTGTTCTAAATGTTTCTAGGTCGGATTGATGTTTTTTCCAAAATCGTTCTCCAATTTTTTTTAGAGTTTCTTTAATTTTTTCGATATCATCATCAGCATCCGAAATCGAGCACAAAAATATTCTAGATTGAGGATGATAATAAATAATAATAGCAGATGATTCAGATTCCAAAACCCTTATGGAATCATTTACTTTTCTTTCATTGGAGATTGCCTTTTGAATACTATCTATGGTTTTATTGACAGAATCGAAGAAATTAGTAATGTTATTATCTTGAATTGTATTTAAATCTTTAAAAGTTGTTTCCATTAAAGATATTCCATTATCATCAATCAAATATACTTTATATATCAAGATTAGAACAAGTTCAATTTTTTTTAACTTTACTATAGCTTAATTCTCGTATAAATAATGAAGTTATATTTTTTAATTTTATTTAATTAAAAAGTAAATGAAATCATTATTAGTCTTATTTAGCGCTTGAAGGATATCTTACAATAGGAATACTATCATTTTAAAAGATTAGATATAAGTACTCATTAATTCCATTAGATTTTTAGAGAAATCTGGTAAAAATATTTCTATTTTTTCAATACTCAAATATTCTTGTATAAGCAATAATAAATATAAGTCATATTTATCAACTTGGATCTTCTTAAAGATAATATCTTTATCAGCTATTATCCCACTTGATACTAGAAAATCTCTTTTTAGAAGTTTGAATTCCTTAAAAGTCTTGTACAGTGTCTGGAAATGGGGGGCGGAGATCTGGAAAACTCTGCTGTATTTATTTTTAGAGTAATTAGATAATATGATACCATTCTCATTTAACAATAATACTGCTTCAGCATTAGTTTTATCTGCAAAATTTTTTAATTGCTTTTTAAAAAATTCTCTATTAGGACTTAGCTGTGATAGTCCGTAGGAATAAGAAGAAATAACTGACCAATAGTCAAAAATAGATGTGCGGAAAATTTTTACAAAAAATTTATCAGAATTTTTCTCAATCTGACTAATGATAAACTTAATGTTTTTATTAATATCTTTTGAACTTTTTAAGTCAGGGTCATACTTATTCAGACATACTACAATTGGTGGATATTCATCCATCTCCTTTAAGGAATCGATAATATTCTTTAATAGATCTATAGAATTATATGTTCTGTCAATATCTTGGACGTCAATCATATAAAACAATAAATCAGCATTATAGAGATAAAATTTACTTTCTTCAAGATATTTTTCCCGATATTTTTTCTGACCACCTAAATCCCATATCGATATCTGAGAATTCTGTTCCTCGAAGATTTTCTCTTCTGTTCTGTTTACTCCTTTAGTAGGTAAGGTTTTAATAATTTCTGAGTACTTTTTTCTTACTGCATGTAAAAAGCTTGTCTTCCCGGCTTTGTCTAGCCCAGCAAATACTATTTTTATGGTTCTTTTTGAAGAAAACGGATCTTTTATTTCACTACAAAACTCATCCAGTTCCACTTTCAGAGAGTCCATTATCTCCTTATATTCGCTAGGATCTTCACAATCTTGAATATTCGAGGCTGTTTTATCAATGATAACCCTTAAATATTTCATGTTTTCATATAAAAAAGATCTTTTTTCGTCATCAACTAAGACTGTAATGGTTGCTGCTTTTGCTTGTCCTCGAGCTTCTTCATCGAATATTAGAAAAAAATAAGTAAGCCCTTTTAGTTTGAGGTCAGGAAAAGGAAGAATTCCAAAATAGTTAACATCTTCTTTGTCATTCCCATCTTGATAGACTGCATCACCCATAAGTAGGCTAATTGTTTTCATTGCTATAAGTAGGCGAGCTGACTCATCTAATTGTGCCATATCACTAGGCCAATATACTGGAACGGGCCCTTCTTCATCAAATATGCTTAACATTATTGACTTTATGATATCGTCGTTATTTCTTGAATTTTCCATTTCCTTTTTATTTGATTATTCTATAAAAAATGTATACTATATTCCAATAAAGATTATAATACTATTTATATATAGACTTATTCATGAAATTTAAAGAATAATAGTAAGTTTTAACGTTTTTTTACCATGAAAGCAAAAGAAAGCCTATCCCTTTAGTTTAGGGAGGTGATGAATTTTGCATAAATTACTAATCTTAATCTATCCGTATTATTAAATATTTTTCTTCCCATATACTTCTCATTAATGAATAGAGCCATCAAGATTAGAGTATATCCTAATCAGAATCAAAAAGAGGTATTGGACAAGACATTTGGGTGCTGCCGATTTATTTATAACAAAATGCTTGAGGAGAGAATACAATCTTATACGGAATTAAAAGACGAGAAAGATACCCTTTATAAATATAAATATAGGACCGAAAAAGAGTATAAGCAAGAATATTCTTTCCTAAAAGAAGTGGATTCAAAAGCTCTTCAATCAGAATGGCGGCATCTAAAATCAGCATACGATAACTTTTTTAGAAATCTTAAAAAAGGGATTAAGAAAGGATTTCCCATGTATAAATCCAAGAAATCAAAACAATCTTATACAACATTTAACATAAATAATAATTGTAAGATAGATTTTGAAAAAAGGAAATTAAAGTTACCAAAGATTAATACTTGGATTTCTTATCGGGACGATAGGGTATTTGATGTGAGGATAAAGCAAATAACAATATCTAAAACCAAAACTGGTAAGTATTATGCGAGTATGTTAATAGAGTTAAAGAATAGTGTTATTCCTAAGAAAATCTTACAGGATGATAAGATTATAGGCTTTGATATGAGTGCGTCTAAGTTTCTGATAACCAAAGACTTAGAACTCTCAAATCCGAGATTTTATCGAAATAAAGAATCCAAATTGAGAAAGGCTCACAGAGAATTGAGTCGAAAAATGAAAGGTTCAAACAATCGAACTATGGCAAAATTGAAATTAGTTATGTTATACGAAAAGATCCAGAATCGAAAGAGAGATTGGGTTCACAAAATAACTCATTTATTATCAGAGCATTTTGATTGCGTAATTTTAGAGGATTTAAATATAAAAGGAATGCAGCAGTTCAATTCTGGGATTTCTAAATCCGTGAGCTTAGATTTTTCATGGAATCAATTTGTCACTCTTTTAAAGTATAAATTGGAACAGAAGGGAAAGCATTTAGTCTTAATTGACCGATATTTTCCTAGTTCTAAATTATGCTCTACTTGTGGATTTAAAAATGATGAGCTTAGACTAAGTGATCGGGAATGGACTTGTCCGGAATGTAATACTCATCACGAGAGAGATGTAAACGCTTCTTTCAATATTAAAAAGGAAGGCGTTAAAATCTTGAAAAAGAATTATATCACGATCATGAATAATGATTATGCGGTAGGGACTACCGTGAATGCATTTGGAGAAGAAGTAAGACTCTCATTAGGAGAGCAATTTTCGATGAATTATGAATCCAATACCTTTAGGTAGTGGTAGTTCAAGCAATAAATTGGAGGCAAGCTATATCAGAGTCTTCACACACAATTTTGATCAGTTCAGGTAAATTTTGATTTAATAATTGTTTTAATGAGATTTGCATGGTATGTCTTCCATTCTGACTTATTTTGTGAAAAACACCTTGCTTATTAATTTGATCAAGCAATGGGAGATCAGCTTCTTTGTTAAAATGAACGGAGTTTGTATAAAAAGATTTTCCATTATTGTTTGATTGTGGAATGGCAAGTTTAGGAAAGTGTTTCAAATCCAACGTAGCGAATCGATAAAGAACTTTGTTTGAAAAATTTTCCTGTAGGACAAATTTCTTGTTGTTTTCCTGAGTCAACTCTTCGCAAAAGATCTTTATTCGTTCAATTATTTTTTTTCCTAAATTAAATGCATCATTATTCTCATGAAGCTCGTGGTTTGTTAAGTATTTAATTGCTTCATTTAATCCTACAATGTTGAAAGCATAGTTTTGATTTTCTAAGTTGAATAATGTCTTATCTTTGTTTATAAAGCTACTACATAGGGGTAAATGTTTAGATTTTAAACGTTTTTTTATTATCTGATGTTTTTTTTCGAAAATATTAGAGCAAAGACTCATTTTTTCTTGTAAAATTTCGGCAAATTTATCCTCATCTTTGCCTAAATAGGAATATCTAGGCAAATTTAAGCTAATATTTTGAAGTGTACCGAAATTATGAATTGTTTCATCAGTGTACTGTGATTGAACTTCATTATTAAGCCAATTAGAACATAAATTTATAATATAAAGTCCGTTTCTTAGCTTTACTTCTTCCCAAATTTTAGAGTATGCATCATTAAAATTATTTAACCATTCTTTTTTGATATAAACGATCTGTTTTGGATAATTGAAAGAGTTCCCATAATAGTCACCCTCCATAAAAGCCTCAGTTAAAATTTTAAAAAGCCTCATATTTTCTTCAGCAAATTCTCCATACTTGCCCACATCCTTGCCATCTGGACCTATAGCCTTTACTTTAGATAGGACATTTAGAATAGCCGGACTGTATGATATTGAGGTTACAGGAATATTTCGCCCTATTATAGATGCTAATTGATTAATTTCTAAAATAAAACGTTTCATGGAGTGTTTAATCTCATCGTCTGTTAAGCCTCTAGCATAGGGGGCTAAAAATGTTGATATGAAATTAAATCCTTGATCTCCACTAAATTCACCTTGGACCATTGCTAACCATTCAACTAAATGATGAACTGCAGTTCTTAGATCTTCTGCTGGTCCGGACTTACAGCAATGGGACCAATCACTTATAGGAGGTACACCGTATTCAAGGATCATCCGTGGATCCCATGTCTGACTTAAAGGTCTTAAATCAAAATATTTCAATTTATGTAGATGGATATCTCCATAAAGGTGGGCCCTAGATTCTTCATCATTCAGAATCCTAAGGAGTGCATATTCTTCAGCTAATTGATCGGCAGCCCAATGATGGATTTTTTCAGGATTAATCAATTCTCCAGCTTTATTTTTTGGACCATAATCAAGAATTTCTTCGTAATCCATTAAAGGCATCCCAATTCTTGTATATAGTTTTCTTTCTTGCTCAAAACGTTGTTCCGATAGAACTGAACACACTATCTCCCGAATATGAGGTCCTGAAAGAAATTCCATACTCGAGCTTATAATTCTTCTAACCGTAAGTTCAGTAACTTTTTGTGCATTTTCCTCGCTCATCTCTGTTTCTTTACGGAGACTATCAAAGATCCTAGAAGGTTCAAAATCTGCCATATCTCCTTCTGTCTTGAAAACTTTAGGTAATAACTTATTAACTGCCGCTCCTGGAGGGTGTATTACTGGTATGACTGCACCTCCTTTTTTTTTCCAATAATCCATAATGAGTTTTAAAAAAGTAAATTTTTATTTTTCAAATATAAAGATATAATATTCAATACGCTTAAAAAAAAGTATTATTAATATAGAATTACTGTATAGCAGTTTCTTGATATTTTATCATAATTACAGTTTTGCTATAGTTTATATTAAATTTTGACTCTCTTTTTATTAAATAATTCTTATATTTTTCCTTAATTAATGCCCAATTTAAATTTATATAATCCTTCCAGTATAAAACATTTTTTTTACGACATTTATAAGATTCTTAAAGAGACTGATAAAGAGGTAGTAGAAGTATGGAGTGAAATTTCAGACTTTGTTGGTTTAGAGCAACTAGATAAATATGAACTTACAGATTTTTTAAATAATTTTGAATTCCTTTCACGGGAGAAAGGGAATTATAATAAGGATTATATCGCAATTAATAAAATTAAATTTATATTACAATGTATAACACATCTTGATTTTGATTTAAAATCCCTTTCAGAATTGCTGAATTATAGCGGTTTTGAAGCCTTAATTTCTGAAATTTTAATTATAAATAACTATACTGTTATTAAGAATTTTAGATTTTCTGACAAATCAAATTTTAAATCTAAAACAAAGCAAGTAAGATATGAAGTGGATGTCATTGGAATTAAGAGAGACTTTATTTTATTAATAGATGCAAAGCAATGGAAGCATAAAGATGTGTTTAGCTCTATGAATAAGGCAGCAAATCTTCAATATCAGCGTGTTTTAGCCTTAGAAAAAAATCCCGAGAAATTTTCACACTTAATTTTCCAACTTTTAGGTTCGAGTCCAAATATTAAAAAGTTTTTGCCGTTAAAATTAATACCAATTATGGTAACGTTAGAAGATAATGGAATTAAGATGAATGATAATAATGTTCCACTTATATCAATTTTGGAATTTAATTCTTTCTTACAAGAATTTCAAATCCATTTAGATTATATTAAAATTATAAAAATAAGTAAAGTAAATGTTCAGTCAAAATTATTCTAACATAAAGTAAGAAAATTTATTTATTAGTAGTTAAGAAATCCATTATTTGTTTTTTTACGATGCTGACAGCCATGCTTATTATTCCGCTCTTTATTTTAGGATGTGAAAAGATTATTAGTATCAAGCTATTCATATTAGGCTCAGCTTTGTCTATCGGAGCTAAATCAAGTATGCCATCTGTTCCTCTAACTGATATAGATTTTAATTTCCCTGCGCTTAAGCCATCAATAATATCTTTACCGATCATCGTAAGATTCTGTCCTATCGTAGCAAATAAAGGATCTGAGATCCTATTAGAAATAGCTGATGCTAAAATAGTTCCATCCTTTTCAATTAAAGCTGATGCCTCAATATGGAGATCCAATTTTATTAAGCTTTTTAAGATTTCATTTAAATTAGAGGGGGGAATTTTTTCCGTTATTCTTTCTTTGGTTTGTTTTGATTGGGATTTTTGTATTTTTTCTAATTTTCCACTTTTTAGCTTTTCAGAAAGAAATCCTAAAACATTTGTCATATCTTCTTCTAATCGCTTTCTTTTATAGAGAGCATCTTCTATGTTAGAATCATTTAATGTTGCAGTAGTATTAGATAATTGAATCTCGTGATTGTCTTCTTCAATAATATTAGCTTTTGGGGAACCATACACTTCTCTCGAAGCAATTATTGAACCACTGAATGGTTTGGGTTTAATTTCTCTAAGAACTCTTTCATCATCATCCGTACTATCAGGAATCTCAGTAATATTTATTTTTTTTAACTCCTTAACCTTTGGCTTAGATTTACTAGAAGAATTTATTTGAGGAACTTTTTGAGGGGTCTCTTTAGGAATCTCCTGCAAATTTAATTCTTGACCTTTGGTTTTTTTTGAAGAAAAGAATTGGGCTTCAATATTTCGAGGAGGAGGAGTTCTATTAGTATAATTTGTAGCTGGTTTATTTTTATTATCAATAATAACTGGAGTTTTAACTGTTTGTTCAATTCTGTTTAAATCGTTTGATCCCATCCTAATTCTAGGAGGTCTTTTAACTGGAAGTAGAGCGCCACATGTTCTGCAAAATCTATCTTTGTCATCCTTGTTTGTGGCCCCACAATTTGCACATATTCTCACTGTATTTATTTCCTCGATTCTTATTTTGAACTTAAAATTAGAAATTATTTTTATTTAGATAATAAAAATTCAATCTTATAATTTTCGTGTATTACTTATACAAAATCTCTTTTAAAAGATTTACGAATGCATTAAAATCATCGATATTAAATGATTCGTTTGCTTTCATTAGGAGTAAATAATAAGGGGGTGATTCTTCTCTCAACATAAATTGACGAAACAGAAAGAACTTGCCATATCTCTTAATTACCATGTTTTCTTGCTCCCTTTCCTCAGATATAGTTGTAGCATGAAAGCTATTATTTAGACTTAAAAAATATGGAGTGGAACTCGTAAGCATAGTTTTTATATCGTCGTTCATATAATAAGATCCCACAATTAACGAATTACCATCTATAATCTCCAAACCTTCTGCATCAAACTTGTTTGCAAATTCAGAAGCTGCTTTTTGAATTAAACTCGTTTTAGGATATACCGCTAACAGTATTTCTGACATTGCTTTCATAATTGTAGATAAATCAAAAATCGTTGTCCTATAATAGAAAAAATTGGAGTTTGGTATTTTTGAAATCCTATCCTTTAAATATAAATAGAGATTATTTACTTGATCATGAGCAGATTTAGTGAGTACAGGATCAAATTTATGAAAAAAGATAAATATTGGTGGTTCAATTTCCAAAATCTTGAATTGTCTAATAACATCATTTAAATAACTTAATGATTCTTGAATCCTGGTTTTGTTTTGGATGTCAATTACATATATCGCAATCTCGGTGTTGTCAAAATATTTATCGGGGTTTTTTAGATACGATATACGATATGAAATTTGACCCCCTAGGTCCCATTCACTTATTTCTTTACCTAAAAACTCAAAAATCCTTCTTTGAGCTCCTCTACTTGGCTTAATAACTGCGATTTTTGAAAATTCCCTTTGTAAGGCTAAAATAATTGACGTCTTACCCGCATCGTCCAAACCGGTGAATAAAATTTTTTGAGCATCTGCTTTTTCTTCATGTAAATATTCCAAAAATAATCTCAATCCCTTTAGATTTATTACTATAAATTTAATGTTTTTCCATAAAGATAAAATTTTGCCAAAATAAGTTAAAAAGAAAAACTTGAACCTTAGCTTAAGAAAAATAAGGTTTAAAAATTTTTATTCAAAAAGATTTTGAAATCTTCATATTTATTGATTTCGACAGGATTTGGGAACTCTTCTTTATTTTGGATGGCTTCTAGTGATTTGGGCATCTTAGGATTAACCTTTATCAAATCGATAATTTCTTCTGGAAATTTGCCAGGATCAGCAGTTTCTAAGTTAATTGCTTTGAATTGCTTATGTTGGGGATAATTTTCTCGGTATATCTCAAGAGAAGCCCACCCTACTGCTCCGTGTGGTTCAATTACTTTATTATGTTTACTATAAAAGTCTCTTATCGTTTTTCTTGTAAGATCATCACTAATGCTGTAAGATATAATATCCTCTCTAATTTTCCCTAAATCAGGAGCCTTATGCATAATTCCTATTTCACTTAGTTGTCCTCCATATAAATCTATTAATCGGGCTAGATTAGAAGGATGTCCAACATTCATCGCGTTAGAGATGCATTTCTTGGAAGGTTCTACCTTCTCATACTTTCCCGTTTCTAAAAAATTCGGAAATTCATTATTTTCATTTACGGCTGAGATAAATTTTTTCACGGGTAAACCTAAGTTCAAAGCAATAAGACCTCCCATTAAATTTCCAAAATTTCCAGAAGGAACAGAGAAAATGACTTGTTCATTTTTATTTTCAATTACTCGAGAATAACTATAGAAATAATAAAGTGTTTGTGGCAATAATCTTCCAAAATTTATGGAATTAGCCGAAGAGAGATTAATATGCTTTAAATCAGGATCAGCAAATGCAGTTTTTACTAATCGTTGGCAATCATCAAATTTTCCATTGATACCTATAGCAGTTACATTTTTTCCTAGTGTAGTCATCTGTTTTCTTTGTAACTCGCTAATTTCTTCTTTAGGGAACAAAACTATAACTTTTATCCTTTTCATTCCATAGAACGCCTGTGCTACTGCACCTCCCGTATCACCTGAAGTTGCTGTAAGAATTACACTACTTTTA